>Ga0102589_1002669_pt1 | contig 19946 bp, 19 predicted proteins | sample AraplaMF_Col_mLB_FD_76858 | JGI IMG/M metagenome (GOLD analysis project Ga0102589, IMG submission 76858) | Arabidopsis root microbial communities from the University of North Carolina, USA - plate scrape MF_Col_mLB | ecosystem: Host-associated > Plants > Roots > Endosphere | place: USA... | reverse complement strand
TTTAGCCCAGCTTCTTCGAGCTGGTGAATTAACCTCTGTTTGGGTACCTGATGAAACACATGAAGCTTTGAGAGATTTAATTCGTGCTCGTTTTGATACGCGAGAAGATTTACAACGAGTACGTCAGAGACTCGTTCATTTCTTACTTCGTCATGAAATACGTCCACCTCAAGGTGTTAAGAATTGGACTGTAAAATATCGAACTTGGTTAAATTCACTTACTTTCGAAAAACCTGCATTAAGAATTGTATTCCAAGAATATTTTCATTCGATTTATGAAGTAGAAGAAAGAATGAAGCGAATCGAAGCTCAGATTCATGAAGAAGCAGTTAAGAGCGAACATGCACCAGTTATTCAAGCACTTCAATCTTTAAGAGGCGTTGCCGAAGTTACAGCCGTCACTCTTGTGGCTGAAATTGGACAATTCTCTCGTTTTTCAAACCCAAGACAGTTGATGTCTTATGCAGGTTTGGTCCCTAAAGAATATTCAAGTGGATCAAATCGTTGGCAAGGATCTATTACGAAGGTTGGTAATTCCCACATTCGACGTGCTTTGGTGGAGTGTTCATGGTCTTATCGTCATCGTCCATCTCTTAAGGGTGAATTAAAGAAAAGACAAATTGGTCAGCCGATAGAAGCACAAAGAATTTCCTGGAATGCACAACACCGTCTCAATTTGAAATACAATCGAATAACTTCTAGAGGTAAAACTGGTAAATTTGCGGTAGTCGCTGTCGCTCGAGAATTACTTGGATTTATATGGGCAATTGGATGTAGTATCGAAGATGCGAAATTCAATCAACAACAAGTCTCTTAAAAACCAAACCAAGTCTTAAATAATTTAATAATAACAGTGTCTATTAATTATTGAAATTTTGGCTCGAAGGCAAATTCGGCAAGGAGAACCCTCTTGTTCAACTATGTACTAGGTATAATAACTGAACGTACGCCGTTAGTCCGAGGCAGCTCCGTAACGGATAAAATGAAATGTGGTAACCAACCCACGCATATCAGACTGTAAACCACCGTTAATTTTTTTGCCTTCGTGCCAAGGTTTTAAGGGTAGAAAATTTCTATCTTCGAAAACTAAATACTACTTTTCTTAATTATTTAGAAAGGTATTTCACACAGATTTAGTAATCTTATTTTTGAAAACTAAGTTGGTAGACTTAGAATAAGTCTGCCTAAAAACAGATAAACATCTAATTTTTAAACCATTTGAGTATGGTGATTTGACAGTTTCGTTCATATCAGTTGAATAAGTAATTGTTATCCCGTTAAACAGATTAGTAGAACTTGACTTAACTTGATATTCAGAATCTATCATTCATAATTGTTAGTAATAATCGAAGGCAATGGACTAAATTGTTTAAATACATATATTCCATTATTAATTTGGATTTTAAAAGATCGACCTTTTCCATCATAGTTGATTATTACATTCTGAAATGAAGTACTATCTATAACATACGTTTTATCTGTTTCTTTTAAGTACTTCCCTTTTTCAGTTACTTCGTCCGATCCGGTAAAATTATAATAATAAAAAGCATGATTATCCTCTTCATCAAATACTAAAGTTGCAAAAGGAAGCTTTTCACATGAATAAGTTCCTTGTAAAGTTGGTTTATATGTATTTTGTACTTTTGGGCCATATATAGCTAAAAAAATAAATACTAAAATTAAAACCAATAATAAAATAAGGTTCTTTTTAATACCCATTTTTCTTTTAACTTCAGCCATCCATGTCACTCCCTTAAGGATTAATCCTAATTTAATCATATTAAATGTTTAGGTTGAATTATCCCTTTATGAGTTTTATTCCTTTTCTTCTTTAAAATCCTGCCTTAATGTGTGTACTTTAAGACAACATATATCTTCTAATTTTGGACTTCAAAATCTAATCCCCTATTTCTATGATCTACTAATTATTTTATATGACTTGCACCATTTCACTGTGTAATTTTACAATTTGGCTTGTAAATTAAAAAATAACCGGAAAGCTACTTGTCCGGTTATTTTTTAATTTTAATATTTTCTTATGGTCTACCTGCTTCAACGAATTTTTCAGCTATTTCTTTTGGGTTCTTTTTGAACGTTGTAAAATGATCGCCTTTTCCTTCAATGAAACGGTAGAATCCTAAATGACTTGATTGATTAGTATGCCAAGCGTATGGTCCGGGTGGCATTGCAATGTCTTCTGTTAAGTTAATATAGCTCTTAGGTAGTTGTAAGCTATAGAATTTTTTTAGGTCTAGTTTTTGGAATAATGGACTTGCTGGCTCTGGTGTAATTTTGCTGTACATTTCTTTTGCTTCTTTTAAGCTTGCTGTGTTCACAAACGCATCACGGAAAATTGCGAATGGTAACATAACTGTGTTGTTACCCGATGCGTCAGCTAATTGTTTAACAGTTTCTTGTAAAGATGGTGGAAATTGATCATATACACTTTGTCCATCTAATGGAGCGAACGCGTTTGAAAATACAATTCGATCAATCCTGTCTGGAATTTCCTGTGAAACTGTTGCTACAACTGATCCACCAAAACTATGTCCAACTAAAATGATATGTTTTAAATCCTTTTTCTTAATATAATTTACAACATAATCGGTAATTTGTTTATGTGTTACATTTTTGTCTTTTAATTCACCATGTCCCGGTAATTCCGGTACATATGCATTGTGACCTTTGCTTCGAAGTGCAGCTACAACTCCGCCAAGTTGACTAGCGTCAGCCCACGAACCATGGATTATTACAAAATTAAGCTTTTTTGAGTCTAGTGTCACTCGTTTTTTTTGATTTATTGTCGCAGCATCTACATATTTAACAGTGTTTACGAAATTGATTCCAAGAATCATAAAAAAGGTTATACATACAATTCCAAGTTTCATTATTCTTTTATTTTTAAATACAAACATTTAGTACTCCTCCTGATGTAGACAAATGATAGACTGATTCTTTACCCAAAGTAGAATATTTCTATTTCTTCTTTTTAAAAATGCTATATGGGTCAAAAGAAAAGTCTTCCTTTCAAAATTAAGCATTAAACAGTAACGGAAATATTCATAGAAACGACAGTAATTTTGAATCGATATTATTATTTCTAATATTCCCAAACCAATTCGTACACTTTTCAAATATTATTGGTTCAGTTTTTGAGGGAATTAAAAATTTTTATGAAGAGGCCTTAGGCTCAACGAGATGATTAGGTAGAAGTCTTAAATTAATTTAAGGAAAAGATTTATGGATATGTAGTTGGTTTCGGTTCTGAAAAAGAATAACCGACACTCATTTTTAATACTGCAGTTTAAACTCACTAAATTCACTTAAAAAGGTGCGATTTATTATACTTTTGACAATTACCAGCCCATAATAATAAAATTCCCTTCAGACTAAATCTTAAAGGGAATTTTTATAAATTCGTCAATCATTATATTAAAAGCTAGATTACTTAAATTAGACAAAACTATTGAAGATTAAAACCAAAAGCTAACTCTTCGACCTTTTATCATATTCCACATATCTCTTTGATGGGTATGATTTTGTGGATCTACGTCACAATTCATTAGCCAATCTGCAGCACTATCTCTTACCTCTTGTGATACTTCACAGGCACAACAAGCAGACAATCGATCGATCATCTCATACGCACGTTCACGTGATTTTAAATCTTGTCTACGGTATGAACGAAGAATTTTGTATACACGTGCGAAACATTTTGGATTACAAGCTTTATCCCTAAAAAGCCTCATTAAATTAGGGTCAATTTGTCTCATTTATTCCACTCCCTTAAATCAAACATAACCTAAATTAGAACTACGGTATTGTATGTTTGAACTATAAATAAGGACATGGATGTTTGACTTATAGGACAAAATTTTTCATTTTTATTTAAATTTATTTTTATAATGACTTAAAGTTAATAGAGGCCAAATGTATTGATAGCTGTGGTAATAAATATAAAAATGACCAGGTAAGCCTCCACCTGTTGGATATGTTATTCTATTATCTGGAATTCTCATCCAACTTATTATATTTAATATACCTTCATTAATTTCATCCATATTGGAATCAAAAACAGTGATAAGTGTATCAAGTGCCCAAGAGGTATGAACTAATGTAGAATATGGAAGTGGGATATATTCCCCGGAAATATCACTTTTACATGATTCTCCCCAACCGCCATCCGAATTTTTCTTGCTGAGTAGCCAGTCGATAGCCTTTTGAATACTAGGGTGGTTTGAAGGTACACCCACTGCCTTCATACCTGTAACAGCTGCCCATGTACCATAAATATAGGATATTCCCCATCGACCATACCAGGATCCATCCTCTTTTTGATTTCTAATTAACCAATTAACTCCATCTTTAATTCTTTGATGATTAAAATCCATTTTTAAATAGTTACCTAGAAACTCTAATGTGCGTCCAGTTAAATCTGCAGTAGAGGAATCAATCACTGTGTCTACAAAGTTCTGTATAGGAAAAATACTAACTAAGCTTTTATTACTATTCTTTTCAAAAGAAGCCCAACCACCATCTTTGTTCTGCATTTCTAATAACCATTTAACTCCTGAATTCCATCCTGCTCTAAATTCGGGGTTATAGAGAGCTAAATTAGTTATTGATCTAAGTACCGCCTGAGTATCATCAACATCTGGATTATGTGTATTATATTCAGAGAAGCTCCATCCTCCGAGTGATGTACATAACGAGTCACTATTATTCTCAATTCCTTTATGTTGAAAAGATAGTAAATAATTTGACGCAGATTGAATTGTTTTATCATTTTCTGATAAACCAGCTTTCTGCAGTGCATAACTGATAAGTGCAGTATCCCAAATTGTTGAAGGTGAATTTTGAATATGATATTGTTCGTCCGACTTATATAAAAAGGAAATGATTCCTTTTACAGCATTTTGAATCATAGGCGAAGTAGGCTTATATCCTAAAGAAAGTAATGCATAGACCATAAAAAATGTTGCACTTGCATAACTGGATAATGTTCCATCCTTTTCAATACTTTGAATCATATATTGTTCTGCCCTTTTAATTCCAATTTTGAAAAACATCTTAAATAAAGGTAATTTTAATATAGTAATAGAATGTTTTCTTTCTATTTTTTTATATTTTTCATTATTTAAAAATAAATGTTGTAAATTAGGAGTCCATCGATTTCTAGTAGTGTATTTATTATGTCCAACTATTAATAGAGGTGCAAAATGGGATCTAACATACGAACTAAACTTAAAGAAGCTTATTGGAAGAAATTTTGGACTATTAATAAGTAAAATAGGAATGGGGAATACCGTTGGCCATGGATACAAATCATGTAATGCGAGCATAAATTTTGTTGAGACGTGCACCTGTTCTAATCCACCATTTTTGAGAATATACTCTTCTGCCATCTTCAACTTTAAATCGGAAGTTTGAAAATAACCTGAATATAATAGTGCAGTATAAGCCTCTACAGTAGCCGAAAGGTTCCCCTCATCATCATCATATAACTTCCATGCTCCATTTGAGTGTTGTTTTTTCAAAAGGCGATTAACAAGTTTATCAATCAAATTCTCATCGTTGTACTCCAAAATCCTTAAAACCATAATTGTATATGCATCAGTCATCGGTCCACTTTCAAAACAATATCTCCACGATCCATCCTCAGACTGTTCATTTTTGATCGTCTCTATCAATCTATTTATTTCAGATTGTACCTGCTCAGTTAAAGTCATAATATGAAACACCACCAACTAAAGTTGAATACATCTTTACATTATGAATTCAAACTTTAATTTGAATGGGCTATCTAACTACTTATGGGATAGACAAGCATATTTAAACGAAAATTAAATCCAGAATGAACATAAAGATATTTTGGAATTTAACTAAATTGACTTTACTTTAAGTACATTACTTTTCATTTTTGCTGGAAATTGTGTAGTCACACAAAAAAAGCCACCCATATATTGGCAGCTTTATTTTTATCAACTTCTGAAATTTTCTGTTCCATCCTGTTTGGGAACCTAATAGACTCATAGAATAGCTAAACCTTGCGATCCAAAGTAAGGATAGTTAGTCCAAGCGTCAACCTGCAATCTAACTAGACTACCATCATCTTGGATTTGAAATACTGACACTGTGCCTTGATTTCCGTGAAGAGTGTAAAAATATCGTCCATCTTTACTCACTCCAACATCCATCGGAAGACCAGGTGCAGTACCAGGCGGTGTACTTGTAGTTTGTCTTACCACTGATAATTTTCCAGTGGGATCGATTTGGTAGATAGAGATGGTGCCACTTAATCTGTTGGTAGTGTATGCAAAACGTTCATCCCTCGTTGTTATAACCCAACACGCAGTCCTAAATCCGTTTTGTACAGAGCCACTGATCACGTGAAGGATCCCGTCGTTGCTCAATGAATAAGATGACAGTGCATTTGAAACTGCCTCAGTAACTAACAGAATTCCAGAGGATAGAAAATATGTGCCTAATGGTCCTTTACCGTAAGAATCGTTAACGATTGGTCCTGTAACAGTGCCATTATTATTTACATTGAATACACTTAGATGGTTTGAAGTAAGTTCAGAGACGACGATTTTACTTCCGTCTGGAGTGAAGAGAACCTGCGCCGGCTGTGCATTGAATGTACTAAGTGAATGGGTTGATCCGGGAATAGGAGTAAGCCTTCCATTATTGTCAAAGTGATAACCAGTGATATTTGAAGCAAAATTGTTTGCGGCATGACCTACATTGGAGACATAGAGGAGATTACCAAAAACTCCTATACTATTCGGTTGGGCACCTCCTGACGGCTTAATATCCACGAGAATGGGTGCTCCGCTGTCCGTTATAATGAAACTACTGATACTATGGCTGCCTGCGTTAACTGCAAAAAGGAATCGTCCATCACGGGACAAAGTTAGGGCCCCTTGCGATGCCAATGGGTCCACGCCATCGTTTGCTGTTGCAGTAGAAACTTCCTTGGTGCCAGTACCTCTACCATTTGTTGGGTAAGAACCCATTAAGGTGAGCATTCCATTCATGTTCATGTAAAAGGCAATGATTTGATTCATCACTTCATTATTGGTCATCATATACACCATACTCGGACGTGCACGAAAATACTTGTTCATTTCTTGCATTTTTTGATTCACATCCTTTCATAATTATATATGGGGCTTTTTTCATTTAAATTCCCTAAACGAATGGTATTGCGTTTACCAAGATAGCGGGTTTTCATCTACTTTTTTTCTCAATATAAAAAGGCAATTCTTTGTAAGAATCACCTTTTATCACTCTTATTTTTCATGCATCATATTTTAGAATTGTTTCTGTTACAGACCGAAAGAAATCTCCAGTCCGTACTTCGCCATTCTATTTCATTCGCTTTTTATACACCTTCATCGAAATTATATAAAACAAAATACCAATACCCACTAACCATATAATTGCTGTTACAATCGCACCAGAGTCCGGTTGCCCAGCCAAAAGTGAACGCACACTTTCAGCAATTGGTGTCATCGGCTGATTTTCGGCAAAAGCGCGAAGTTTGCTACCCATATTGTTTGTCGGAACAAATGATGAACTTACAAACATTAGACCCATTAGTAAATAAGAGAACACGCTCGCTCCTTCGTAAGATTTTGACATAAGTCCGCATGCTACTGCCATCCAAGTGAAAGAGAAAATGATGAGCAGGATCATTCCCCCTGCTAGTAGCCATTCTACAAAATCAGCGTGAGGACGGAATCCCATGAGAAATGAAATGAGAATTACCGCAACAACTGAAAATAAGTTTAATATCAATGTTGAGATGACATGCCCACCCATTATGGATGATTTGGCGATTGGCATTGAATGGAATCTGTCAAAAATTCCTTTAGTCATATCTGTATTCACTCGAACTGCTGTATAGGAAATACCCATTCCAATACACATAAGCAATACACCGGGTACGATAAAATTCACATAGTCAACTTTATCCATAGTCATAGCACTTCCGAAAATATAGACAAAAGCAAGCATAAGCATAATCGGCATGAGTATCGTTGTGATAATCGTGTCAACACTTCTGAGTGAATGTTTCATCACCCGACTACTCATTGTAAAAGTATCGCTGAAAAAATGTTTTCCGTTCATTATTATTCCCCCTTCTTTGTCGTAACAGCGAGGAAAATTTCCTCAAGTGATGGCTGTTTTTCCACGTATTCCACTTTTTTAGGTGGAAGAATTGATTTTAGTTCATCCATTGTGCCTTGCACGAGAATTTTTCCTTCATGTAAAATAGCAATGCAGTCAGCTAGTTGCTCGGCTTCTTCTAAATATTGGGTAGTGAGAAAAACGGTAATACCAGCTTTCACCATATCACGAATCACATCCCACAAAGCCAAACGTGCTTCCGGATCAAGTCCAACAGAAGGTTCATCAAGAAAAACAAGTTCTGGTGACCCAAGTACTGTCATTGCTAAATCTAATCGTCGTTTCATACCGCCTGAATAAGTAGCAAGAGCTCGATCGCCAGCTTCTATTAAATCAAAGCGACGTAGGCTTTCCTCTACAGCCTTTTTTCGATCAGGCAAGTGGCGAAGTTTTGCTACTAGGTCAAGATTTTCTCGCCCAGTCAAAATATCATCTACCGCCACATTTTGTCCGGTTAGGCTGATTTTCTCACGTACTTGCTGCGGGTTCGTTTGAAGGTGAACACCACAAACTTCTATTTCTCCCTTATCTGCTTGCAGTAAAGTAGTTAAAATTTTAATAATAGTTGTTTTACCAGCACCATTTGAGCCTAATAAAGCGAAAACACTGCCTTTTTGCACCTCAAAATCTACACCTTTTAATACAGCCACATTTTTGTAGGATTTTTCAAGTCCTCTTACTGAAACAGCAAGTTTACTCATCTTTTTTCCCTCCCAATTCTTTTAAAATACTATCATTTAGGTTCTTACGCCAGTTAGCAGTGTAAGTTTTGGCATTTTCCAATAGTTCATCACAGAATGAAGCAACATCTTCGCCAGTAATCTCTAATACTTGTTTGCCATCTGCTATACCTGCTTCAAATAAATCAATTAATTCATATTGAATTTGCAGCATATCGAAACCGTTTCCAGCAGCAAAATTCCACATATATCCTTGAATTTTTTTATATACGAATTGATAATCCTCAGGAAATTTTTCCACTCTTGCCATCATTGCCTTATACTCTTTTTTATCTCCAACCATTTTTTTCAAAAAGTCTAACATTTATTTTTCCTCCTTTAAGGTATTTATTTTTGATGAAACAAAATCCCATTTTCCCCAAAATTGTTGTAATTCCTCATCCCCAGCTTCGTTTAATGAATAAAACTTACGAGGAGGGCCCATTTCAGAACTTTTTTTCTCTATATTTACTAATTCTTTCTTTTCCAGCCGTACCAAAATGGTGTAGACTGTACCTTCGACGACCTCTGTAAATCCCAGGTCATTAAGGCGGCGGGTAATTTCATAGCCGTAAGTATCACCTCGACTGATGATTTCCAGTACACAACCCTCCAACGAACCTTTGAGCATTTCTGTTAAATTTTCCATAGCATACACCCCCTTAATTAAATTGATTTTCGTTTCTATTTAGTAAAGTTAAACTGTAAATTGAAGTAGCAGAGGGTTAAAAATGGTAATAGTATTTTAATAAAACCACCTCTCGAGCTAATTAGTAATACAGATATTTAGTATCACTTAGTACTAGAGCGTAGCAATACCGAATAACTTATGCGTCAAGGATTTTATTTGACAATTCTTCTATGAACGCTTTTTAGCTATCTAGCATTACTTATATTCTGTGTTACTTAGTATTAGTATATTGTATTACGTAGTAGTTAATTTTGTTCCTCTTTTTTAAAAAATTTTTTTAAAACAATTTCAACTATATAGCGTTACATATATTCAGTATCACTTAGTACCATTACATCGTAACACTAAGTAGTGAACTTAGCAAGCAGTTACGTAAAAAAATTAAAAATATTTTTTTACTCCAATGTAATAAAACCCTAAAATCTCCCACGATCTGTCCACTTAGGTGAAGATGGAGCGATCGTTGTTCCCTCAGATTTATATATATTCTTGTATAAGCCACTTACAATTGTTCTTTTAATTCATTGTATTCACAATCTAGGTTCTTAATGCGATTCAGTTTGGAAGCAATCAAGCCATCTTTGTTATACTCATCAATCTCTCGTTAGATTTAGTGGCCAGCTTTTTGCTTACGTAATCAAGTAAATAATGCAAAAAAAAGAACTATTCCACCAAAATGGACATAGTAACTTCCTCTAATTATAAAAAATTTGGTGGCTCATAATTAATTGGGTGCTGTTACGTTTCCTCTTTATCTATACGAACACAAGCAGTTAAAACCAATAGAGTTATTGGATATCATTTTTTCACTTCGTAATACTCCATAGAAAGATCTATTCTATATGATACATTTCTTCAAATGTAGTAAAATTCTTGTTCAACTAAACTGCCATTTAGCACAACAAAAAATGGACCACCGAAGTAGCCCATCAGAGTATTTATATTAACTTTTTATTTTTATATTTTCATTTACATCACACTAACTAGACCTTATTCTCCCTCAATAGCTGGTTCGAATGATTTAACAACTTCATACATACCAGGTTCGAAAGTAGCAATGGTTAATGCCTCTTCAAGAAATGGTAGTGGTCTAGGGTCGTTACGCATAGCTTGATAGTCATCAACACTTCGCCATTGAGCGTACATTGTAACTTTAGTTCCGTCAGTACTTCTATGAAGACTACATGAGATAAAACCAGGTGCGTATTTAACTGAAACGTCTGTTGCATTAGTAAGTAGTTCAACAAGACGATCTTGATTTTTAGGTTCAACAGTGAAAACATTTATAAAAGTAAGTACATTATTATTTGGAGAAATATTAGTCATTAGATTTACTCCATTTTTATATTTGAAAGATATTTGATGTCCATTTTTTACTTTAGTTTTGTTCAACTTAGTGTATTTGAATTATACTTGTTCCACTAATTTTCTACTGTTAGTAAAAAGACTTTCGAAGTAAAGCTAGAAGTTAGGAGCTTTAAATATCAAGTTTACGAGTACCAATCCATTTCACCATTTCAGGATCCCTATGAGAAAAGAACAAGCTTTCCTTCGAATCTAATGCAGCAATTTTGTCCAAATCTTCTTGACTTAATTCGAAGTCAAAGATGTTGAAGTTTTCGATAATTCTTTCCTTACGTACCGACTTAGGAATCGCAACTACTCCTCTTTGTGTCAACCATCGTAAAATAACTTGTGCAACGGATTTATTGTGCTTTTCAGCAATTGAAGATAATATTTCATTTTGAAACATGTTATTTTTCCCTTCAGCAAATGGTCCCCACGACTCAATCTGAACATTGTTTTCTTTCATTAGCGTATGGCTTTCAATTTGCTGGCAGAAAGGATGCGTTTCAACTTGGTTTACAGCAGGAACGACTTCATTATGAATAATAAAATCAGTCAGACGGTCCGGATAAAAATTACTAACTCCAATCGCCCTGATTTTACCTTCACGATACAATTCCTCCATCGCGCGCCAAGAACCAAATACATCGCCAAATGGTTGATGGATTAAATATAAATCCAAATAATCCAGTTGCAATCTTTCCAGCGATTTTTCAAATGCTTTCTTTGTTCGTTCGTATCCAGTATCCTGAATCCAAAGTTTTGTCGTAATAAACAATTCTTCTCTTGGTACACCACTACGCTTTATTGCTCTGCCGACTGCTTCTTCATTTAAATAAGATGCAGCAGTATCAATCAGACGATAACCTGCCATAATTGCATCATAAACAGCTTGTTCACATTCATTTTCATCTCGAATTTGAAAAACACCAAAACCTAATATAGGCATCTCTAAACCATTGTTTAATTTAACTTTTTCCATATAAATTCCTCCTGATTTTTAAATTCTGAACATACTACTTACATTAGACAATATTTATTGGTGTTAACTATTTGTTCCCCCATTGACGAAGGGACAGACTCTATACCGCCAAAGTTACGTTTTAAATTATTGTTTTCTGAAATTGTATCATGGGTAATTTTTTATCGTATTCTTATTATGCAATAAATGAAAAAGCTACCGTTATCCAATTCTTATCAAATGATTGCCTAATACTCTCAAACCACTTATATTCCAGAGTAATCTATATTAAAATGAATACTAGAAAGAAATAGGAAACAAGGAGGGTTATATGTCTGATCAAATCTATAAACACCGAGCTGATCTCATTCAACTCATTGAGAGTCACACTGACCAGGATGGGTCTCATGCGACTGCCATTCCTTCTTTATTTTTCTCCCGTTATTCTAATGTTACTGGACCACATTATGGAGTTTACAAGCCTTCCATGTGCATCATCGTTCAAGGTAAAAAGGAGGTAGTATTGGCAAAAGAGCATTATGTATACGGTCCAGCCGATTACCTTATTTCCTCTGTAAATTTGCCAGTTACCGGAATAGTTACAGAAGCCTCTTCTGAAAATCCTTATTTGGCACTCAAACTTGAATTTACACCTAATCAAATTTTGCAGGTTTTACAGGATTCACAACTTGTTATGCCCCAGAATGAAAATGCTAAAAGAGGCATGTTTGTAAGCCAAATAGAGTTATCTCTATTGGAAACGGTAATCAGATTAGTTCGCTTGCTTGATCATCCTAATGATATATCTGTACTTGCACCACTAATTACGAAGGAAATCATTTATAGAGTTTTACAAGGACCGCACGGGATAACTCTAGGACAAATAGCTATAGAAGGCAGTTCCGCCAATCAAATCGGTGACGTTGTCGACCATATCATGAGTAACTATAACCAGTCTTTTCGAATTGAAGATCTAGCAGAAATTGTAAATATGAGCGCTTCTTCGCTTCATAGGCACTTTAAAGCTGTGACAGCAATGAGTCCTATTCAATTCCAAAAACAACTAAGGCTACAGGAAGCTCGTCGGATATTATTATCTGAGTCAACAGATGCCATTGAAGCAGCATTCAGAGTAGGTTACGAGAGCCCATCTCAATTTAGCCGTGAATATTCCCGATTATTTGGTTTACCTCCAAAAGAAGATATTAACCGCTTGAAGGCAACATATTTATAATGAAGTGCATTAATCCGTTAATTGATTAGTGCATTTTTTTTTATCCTATTTTATTCAGAAGTTTTTCAGGGCTTATAGTTGATTTTGTGTTGAAATATAATTACACTATCCTGCCCTTTAACCCAATAAAAAAAGATCGACTTAATAGTCGATCAGATATTCTACTAACGCATTCGTTAGTGGCATAAGGAAGGTATAGTTTTACTACAGGTTAAGATGGTTTAAAATAAATTGGTTTTACAAAAATAATAATCATAAAACTCTACTAATAAATGAAGAAGGTTTAAAATTCGTAACCCTTAAATACTTTTAAACCTTCTTCATTTAAAATTCTTTCTACCACATTTGGTTTGTGAGGGCTTTTTTCAAATACTTCCTTGCAAGATATCATAATATTACTACCTGCTATTTCTGCCAATTGATCGTGGGATACACTATAAACTAATTTCCCTAAACTTGACCAAACCATAGCCCCAGAGCACATTACACAGGGTTCACAACTAGTATATAAAGTATAATCACTCAAATCAAAAACATTATGTTCTGAACAAAACTTGCTTATAAGTCCAATTTCTGCATGATGAGTAGGGTCACAGATCGTATTTATTTTATTTTCTCCAATCATAACTATTTCATCATCTTTTACCAAAATAGCTCCAAATGGTTCATTTCCTTCTTTTCTAGCTTGTAAAGCCATTTCTATTGCTTTTCCCATAAAAAATTCATCATTTTTTAACATTTCATAAGACCTCCATCTAGACAAATTATTTCCTTTTAAATAATAACTTAGTAATAATCTGATTATATCAGTTCTTTTTCAGATCCACATCAGTCTTTATCTATCGGAAAATCATCTCAAAATTCTGAAGTAAACCATTTGAAAATGCGTACTACAGATGTGGTTTCTAGGAAATTGAATACCCCTACCAAAAATTTAAAAACGAGCTACCTAAGGTAACTCGTAATCTATGCCAATTTAATATTCTGATTCCATTTTTCTAACTATCTATTAAAGGACCGAAAAATGTTCAGAAAGTGAATATTAAAAGTCCAAAGATAACTATAACTCGTATCAGATATTCACAATCTATCTGCCTTATTTTTTTGTAATTATTAAAGTTTTGTTGCTGTCTTAAGAATCCCAATTTTAAATTCACATAATATTTATTTCTATTCACCTAATAAATAGTATTATTTTAATCCTGCTTGGGATTTTGACTGTACTTTATTGTTCTCGAATAGAATTGAAGCAGAACCATAAGTGCTTTTTTGACTCCAAGAGTAAATTTTAATTGTCGTGCCATAGCCCGATGCAGAAGACTCTAGATTACCATTTTCGCCTATGGTATTAACTACTTGTTGGTACGTCATTCCAGTTTTAATCTTATTGTACTCTGCTAAAGTGATGCCATTTTTTACTGGTGCTACATAAACCTTAGTATATGCTTGTGTTACAGAAGATGTTTTGAAGTCTGTTTTTGATACATAGGTTTCTTTGTCATAGTCAATATATGATACATTGTAAGCAAACCCCCAAGAATAATACCCATCACTATAATCATTTTCATCATCTACGCCATCATTATCACTGTCGTTATCCAGATTGTTCATTATTCCATCACCATCAGAATCGTTGTCGTAGTAGTTTTCTATTTCATCACCGTCAATATCGTCATCTTCATAATTATTAATACCATCATTGTCAATGTCAGTATTAGCAGTTTGAACATATCCCTCTACACCATCAACCCAAATATCGTCATTAAGTGTTTTAGCGATTTCTTTAATTCCTTTTGAATTCTCAACGTATAAATAGTCATTTTCTGTTGGGCTTAAAAGAATTGGTTCACCTTTTCCAACTCCTACATATCCTTCTTGAAACTCTCCTTTAAACCAAGCCTTTGCTTCGTCTACTCCTAGATAATCAAACTCAGTTTGAATGTCTTTCACATATTTGACCCATTTTGTATTCTTTGTTTCATACTTCTTGACATACTTAGCTGGCATATAAATTGTTGAAGTTTTAGTGCTTTTTATCCACTTTCCACTTTTCTTAACATAGTTGGTGTATTTTAAAGTTCCACTATACCATCCATTCTTATAATATTTAACGACCATATTCTTCGGAGCAGATACATTAACTTTTTTTCCCTTATTATTGTAAGCAGTTAGTTTGTAACTTGCCTGTGATGTACTAGCCTCCACATTCCCTGCAGTTCCTACTAACATACTTAATGAGACTACACCTGCAAATATTGCTTTAATCCATTTTTTCATTTATGTACCTTCTTTCTAGATGTCTATCTATAACTAATGTTATAAACTTCTATAATAGTAGCAAAGACTAACTTATTATGTCGATATTCAAACTTACATTAATTAAGAATTTCCTAATAAAATCAAACAATCTAGGTATTTTCACCTAAACGTTTATCCGTTTTCCTGAAAAATATTATGTTTTTAGTTGTTTATTAACCTTGACATATACCACTCTGTTATCATTTTCCAATCGTTTCTAACCCTCCTTAAAAATTGACATTACGACAAGTTTATTTATTCTATTATTTATCTAATATATTCTTTTCTTAATCAGCGAAATGCCGTTACTTCAATAAAAAAAGAGCCACGACTGTGACTCTTGCTATTTAACTAACGCATGCGTTAGCTGTATAAGAAATTTTAAAATCTATGTTATGTTACTCAAAATTTCTCTTTAATTTTTTTTCGATAAAGAATATTGGAATAAATAGAAAAATCATACTTAATCCTAAATTGATAAACGTAACTACATCCAATGAAAAAGGTAAAAGATACAATAGGACTATCGCAATCGCAGTATTACAGATACCAAATCTAATGGAATAATAACCTAACAATTTTTGCGCGTGATCCCAAGCTTTTTGTGAAGACATAGAACGGAAAGTGCGATAACCGTAAAAATGATTAATTTTTTGGGGAGCTCTTATTTTATGTACAATTCCAATAATAATCATAAGAAAAGGAATTAATAAACTGATAAAATATGAAGATATATTATCCACTCTCTCACCCCTTTTTAGTTAACTTAAAATTGTTATGAACCCCTACAGAACTTCAACTAATGCATGCATTAGTAATTTACCTTTTACGGCTTCTATCCGCTCGAAATTCTATGCCAAAATAGATCACGCCAATGAGAAACAAAATATTAGATAGCATTAAAACTATGCCATTCCATTCTCCATCAAAAAGTGTCACATTAATGAGATTACTGGTATGCATTAAAAATATAACTACAAATAAAATACTGTGCGTTTTCAAATGAAATACACCTCCTGATATCCATCACTTTTTCATCTATCATACCATGAAGCGAACAAAAAAATGTTAAATTTTAGTAATTTAACGAATGGTCATATTGACCTTAACTGCCAAATAGTTAAGCAAAAAAAGAGCATTTTAGACAAAATAAAAACCGCCAATGCTATTATTTCAGCATTAACGGTCAACTAATTTGGACATAAAAAAAATCGATTAACTAAAAATTGGCTGTCGAGTATTTCTCGACAGCCTGAGGATGTACTTTAGTATCAACCTATTTACATTTTTATGAAGCAGGTTCAACTTTTGTTGCTATATAACCTGTTCCATCCCATTGGAGATACACACGATATTTTTGCGAGTCTTTTACTTTTGCTGAAACAGTCCCGACTGAGCCGCCTGGATTGCTTTTGTCGCTCCCTAAATACCATACAGTCATATTACTTTGATCTATTCCAGTTGCAGAAGAAATTGTTTGCAACATCTCCTGCCAATCTTGAGAACTTGAATCATAGCTTGTAATATGTCCCATCCCCGTTTGTTCAGGTGTTTCCGGAGCAATTGTTGAACTTGACTCCGAGTCACCAGATGAGGATGAATTACCTGCTGATGCTGTATCACTATTCGTTTGATCATTTTGAGTTTGATTTTGGGACGACGACCCTTCATTTGATTCATTGTTTGTTGAACTCTTTTTCGAAACTGAGGCATGAACACTTTTTTCGGATGCTGCCTTGTTATCTCCCGACGAATAAATCGAAAACGACACAAATGCAATAAGTATTAGTACGATTACAATTGATCCGTATAAAATAATTTTGGTCTTTTTTCTTTTCGCTCTTGACGTTACACGTGAATTTTCTTGAAGATTATTCAATCTAACCACTCTCCCAAAACTGAGAATGTTAAAATTCTACCATGTGTGGTGAAAAACTTGAATTTATTTTCACAAAATTAACCATTCCGTAATATAACTGATAAGTTCCTTTCTCATTGCCAGATCGACTTACGTTGGTTCAACAAAAAACAGGTCTAATTTTGGACTTTCCCCCGTCAAATCAGGTTGTCAACCATCCCTCCCTTACTAGCTAATTCCCCCAAGTCCTTAAACTATTTTTTCGATTCTTTTCCGGTTTACTTCTTATTTTCACGATATTATGCAACATTTTACTATCATTTTGATAATAACCTTGTAGTTTTGTAAACTATCTCTCATAAAGACACATGATCTAGTAAAAAATTCCCCCAATTTACTGATAATTAAGGCTTAAGTTAAAATAAAGTTAATACCATAAACTAGTATGCTTTACTTCTTTGGAATTTAAGTAAAAAGGTGGATAAAATATGCGCATACAAAAATTAGAGATACTTGTTGAAGTTGCTAAAACAGGTTCTGTTTCCACTGCTGGTAAAAATCTTCATTTAAGTCAATCAGGAGTTAGCCAGACTATTACACAAATAGAAGAAGAGCTAAAGGTCAAAATATTCAAACGCTCTCGTTTTGGGGTTACTTTAACAGAAGCTGGATCAGACATTGTTAAAAAATCAAATGAAGTATTGCTGAAGTATGAAGAATTAGTTGAGAGAGCTCGCAAAAGTGCAGATATTCATTCAAATAAACTACGAGTATCTACAATTCCAACTTTAATAACTTATTTATTAAAACCCTTAAGGGAATATAAAAAACTTCATTCGAATTCAAATTTCGAAGTTGAAGAAAATGCAACAGAGCATACCCTTGAAATTGTTCAAAAGAATTTAGCAGATATTGGACTTATTTGCATTTATGGAGAAAATATAAAAAATTACGAGGATTTAGATATCGATGTAATCCTGGAAGGAAAAATGAAAGTCTATGTAAGTTGTGACTCACATTTTGCCTATACGAAAACGATCACTACTAATCAAATCCTTAATCAACCGATCGTCCTATATAACGGTGATTATACTAAGTATTTTATTAATAATTTTCAACTTACATTTGGAATAATGAATGTTTTATTTTCATCAAACAACATTAGCGAACTAACAAGAATAATCTCAAATGGTTTTAGTATAGGCTTTGCTCCAGACTTTGCGATGAAAAATAATACTTATCTATTAGAAGGCAAGATTGCTGAAGTAGATATAACTGATTATGAACCAATAAATGTTGCTCTCGGGTTAATCCGGTCAAAGAAAAAACAAACTTCTAAAATTGAGGAACATCTAATCAAATTTCTTAAAACTGAATTGCATTTTCATTTAAGTTAAACACTTAATCCGATTTATTTTATTACAATCTATATAATTGAGATTTGTGTTAACAACCTTTTGTTTTATCATCTTAACCATCAGTATATTCACACTATAACTCGCCAGAAATTGGATAACTTTTGATAGCTTTTTGTTTAGTGATATCAAAAAAGCCGACTTCCTTTTTTTGAAATCGACCCTAAAAATCCTTATTGAACTAATGTATGCGTTTGTTACAAAATTCTCGGATTGCCAAAGTTAGGAAAATCGTTCCATCAGGCTATATTAATTGCCCGTGCAGCTAAAACAGCTACTATAAGAAGGGAGATAGATGATTGAATCATCATAAATATCTTAGCCCTTTTGGAAATAACCATCGTATCGGTTGGACTGAATGCTGTATTTGTATTGAAAGCAAGATATAAATAATCAAAGAATGACGGTGTCCATTTTTCCCACCCAGGGATTTCGAAGGTCATTTGAGGAAACAAAAAATCGATTGGTTCACTTTTTCCACTATGTCTCTTTAACGGACCTCCTGCGTCTATTTCCCAATACCATACTGCAAAAACCCCAATATTGATAATCCAAAGCAAGCCTGCACTTCGGAATAAACTTGCTGCACTCGCAGTATGGTGGAACAATGCATAAATCAAAAATGACACACTGCTGACTAAGCCTAACGTAATTACTCCAATTATACCAAGGGACAAAATACGGGTCCATCCATGATGTCCGCGAACTATACTTATTACCATTGGTACAAGCAGAATAATTACGACAGTAACTATTATCCAACTGGGACCTAGTGTTAAATTTTCCGAAATAATACTAAGTAGCGTACCAATGATTAGTACTGTCAATAAGAATGCTACCCGTGGAACTTTAAAATGGTGGTTATCTGAAAATTGAGATTCCCGCAATTGCAAACTCCTCTCTTTTTATTAAATTCGTAGAATATCATAATGAATATATTTTTATGTTTAGAAGCATGTAATCAAATAATAGATATTATGTAATGTTAGCTTATGTTTTGTGTTGTAAAATTATTTAATTCAACTAATCAATAATTAATTCTAGTTAACTAATTAATGGACAAATTAGTTTTCTCTAATTCAACAAACCTGCTAGTTACTTGTAGAGTAGAGAACTGATTTCAAAGGGATAGCTCACGCTATCTCTTTTAATTTCAGCCCCCCCTCATCAAACCGTACGTGAAGTTTTCCCTCATACGGCTTTCCGATGTTCTTCTTTCTCATGCTT
>Ga0102589_1002665_pt1 | contig 19955 bp, 22 predicted proteins | sample AraplaMF_Col_mLB_FD_76858 | JGI IMG/M metagenome (GOLD analysis project Ga0102589, IMG submission 76858) | Arabidopsis root microbial communities from the University of North Carolina, USA - plate scrape MF_Col_mLB | ecosystem: Host-associated > Plants > Roots > Endosphere | place: USA... | reverse complement strand
CCATTTTTTCAAGCGTTTGCTTATCTTGCAATAGAGCCGTTAATTCATACTTTTCTAGCGCATGATTTTCCATAATCTCAATGGTTTCTTTCGGAAATAACTCCCGCACTTTCGAAATCCAAGTCGGTACTGTTAGCTGAGAGGGATCCAACGACCCGCCGCGTTCTTCTCCGCGTTCTCTCTCGTACAAAAACTCCAGCACCTCATCCATTTCTCTGTATGCAGGGTCTTCTTCCTGAAATGTGATTTGGTCATCTGCATGTTTCCCAAGAACAAGACGCCAGCGATTTAAAGAAATGTTATTCTCCATCTTCTAGCCCCCGTCTCATTAAAATTTCCCGTGCCTTGCGATCTAACTGCATTGCATACGTCAGCACCTCTTCGGAAATTCCTTCTTCTTTTATTATTTCTTCTGTAGCACCATATAATCGAGCAATCTGTCTTGCAATCGTATCCACCTCAAGCGGCGTGAATTGACTGAACAAGAGGCGCAAATGTGGCAACACTTGTAAAAACATCTCTTCATCAAGTTCTTCTAGAACATGAGACATCCCGTCAAGCAGCGATTCGTTATATAAAAAGATATCTTTTGCGCCAGCAAACAAACCATTCAAAAATATCGGAGCTTGCTTTTGCATATCGCCACTTCCATAAAAATATCCTTCTGCCACTTGCATTACCTCATCGATTTTCCGCTTCCCTAATGAAGTTAATAGCCCAAATACTGCCCCTTCTACTTGACTTTCTCGTTTTTCCTTTTGCAAATAAAGCTCCAGCGCTTCAATAAATTGCTGGTCTGCAGGCTGCATTGTATACAAATCGATAAGCTTTTCAGCAATAATTGCTGGTTCGCCCCCATCTAACACAGAAAATAACGAAAGTGCTTTATGTCTAGCATGTTCCACTTGCTGATTTGCTTTTTTTATTTGTGATAAATAGTAAGCGCAATCTGCTATAGACGTGAAGTCCCCATCCTCTTGTATTGCCTCATCTATGGAAGAAGTGTACATGGCAAAATCAGAAAATAACCCGCTTAAGTAGGCTTCCATCAACAAAAGAGCCACCTCTCCAGCACGCCCTTTCGCCTTATACAGCTTTGCTCGCAGTACTTCCTGCGCGGCTTCTCTCACCGTTCCGCCATACACAGATAAATCAATAAGAGTGCTTTCCACTTGTGCTGAGAAACGATATTTCCAAGTTTCTCGCATAAGATTGATGTTCTGCTTTCTGGCAAGGTTTGGACCGCGCAGCTTCTCACAAAACGGAACCTCTAAAAAAGCGAGGCAATGAAAGAATTGACTTAAATGCTGATGCCGTTCTTTCTTATATATGTCAAGAATCGTTTCATGCGGTACAGTGGAGCGGGCTGGAAGACGGAATGAACGAACAGAGGCACGAAAATCATGCACAAGCGGCGGTACATCCGCGGATTTTGACAATTTCCCGCGCTTCGTCCCCTGCAAACTCTTCTGAAGCAGCGTCAAAGGTTTATCTGCCGAGGATAGCTCTCCCTTAACAAATGCGCTGCGCACCGCATCCATCAGCTCATACAAACCAGGCCGCATCTTGCCCCGAAGCAGCGCAAGTTCACGAATCATTCGCGCAGCCTCAATCTCATCTGCTATTGATATCCCTTCTGTCTTTAACTGCCGGGCAATCCGTATCATAAATTGCTCTGCTGCTGTTTCATCCCTATTCTCCCAAACGTGTTGATAAAAAGCAGGTGCAGGCATACCGCTCTGATAACCGCGCGTTTGGTCGCTTTCCAAAAGGGAATACGGCATAAGGTACGTTTTTGCATATGTAGCAGACAACGGGCTTTTAGAAAGCTTTTTCTTTTCTCCTTCCAATTCAAGAAGTCCCTTCACATGAAAGCCTCCGGTAATTACGAGCACCTTATCATATGCTTTACGCGCTTTTTCAATTTCCTTTGCCATATGTATCTCTCTAGCCATACAGCCGTCTTCTATCAACATCTCCTGCGTATAGTCCGCGCGTGTGTAATAACAATAATCGAAGAGCTGCTGGATAAACTCCTCGCTTGTCATATGAAAACCTTGCAATTCAAAGTATTTCTCCCAAAATTCATGAAAGCTTCGGCAACCCGTTCTTTCTGAGAGCATACGGACATATTGACTGTGCCGGAAATATTGTTCATCATACTTCCCCTGCTCTTCCTCGTTTTTCGTTACATACAAATATTCTTTATAGGGAAGATCAATAAATGAAACTGGAATGTTGCGCGCAGCTCCTTCCCGAAGCGCGACAAGTTCCGGTGAATAGTCGAGAAAGGGATAGTACGCACGGTACTTTCCGCTCTCTCCTTTTTCAAGCACATCCGGTTTATCATCATAACTGCAATATATACAAATCGGAGCCTCACTCTCAGCACTCACGATATGCGGAATAAGCGGATTACAATCAATCGGCCCCTCTATAAGAATTGCATCCGGTTTATATAATTCGACGATCTTTTGTACATGAAAAGAGCATGTAGGACTATGATGGCGAATCGGCACGTATACGACGTTGTTGTTTACATTGTAAGCCCTTTGAAATAATGTGTTTACTTCAGCTGATTGCGAGCTTCGAAAAACGACTTCCATGCCTCTCCTCCTACTTGACTTCGCGCTTTGACGATGCTTGTAAAGTAACTGCGCAGCTTTTCTAAGTCTTCCTTGTTTTCTTTCGCAATCGTTCCAGATAAATATCGAACAAGTGCATCCATCTTCACCTGTCCGCTTCCATAATAATACGCATCCATTGCACTTTGATAATATACCGATACTGCCTCTGCGGTACTCATAACAGAAGAAGGCTGATCAATTCGTTTTCCTTCTGCAGTCACGCCTTCTCGCAATTCATGGAAAACAGTCGCCAATAGCTGAACAACCGTCCGATCCACTTCTGGTACGATGCCAGAAGCTCCTAATAAGCGCGTCACTTGCGACTCTATAATTTTCGCTTCAAGCTTTACGTCTTTAATTGGATGCACTGTTTCAAAATTAAAACGACGCTTCAATGCACTACTCATTTCATTCACGCCGCGATCGCGCGTATTGGCAGTCGCAATAATATTGAATCCAGGCTTTGCCGCAAGAATTCCCTGCTCCCCAAACTCCGGAATGTTCAATACCTTATCGCTCAGAACACTGATCAACGAATCCTGCACTTCCTGCGGGCAGCGCGTCAACTCTTCAAATCTAGTTAATATCCCTTGTTCCATACCAACGAAAAGGGGACCTGGCACAAGGGCCTCTCTTACAGGCCCTTTCGCAAGAAGAAGTGCATAGTTCCATGAGTACTTAATCGTATCTTCCATCGTAGCGGCTGTTCCTTGTACAGTGTTACGACTATTTCTGCATATCGCAGCAGAAAGCAGCTCACTTAACATCGTCTTTGCTGTTCCTGGCTCCCCGATTAGCATAAGTCCGCGATTCCCGGCTAATGTGACAATAGCTCGTTCCACAAGCGCATCATTACCGTAAAATTTACGACTAATTTCTACTTCTTGACCCTGCCAAAGAAGCGGCTCTTCTTGTCCGATAATAAACGTACGAACCGCGCGTGGTGACAACCGCCAGTTAGCTGGTTTTGGAAACGAATCATTCGCTTCTAAAGCATTCAATTCTACTTCATATAATTCTTCCATTAATGGTTTAATAGACTGCATATGTCATTTCCTTTCTTATCGCTTACTGCGCCAGTTTTCATCACGGCCGAGATTCGATTCTGTCGTCCGTTTTATATCATATAAAATTTCGCTGAAAAATCGTTCAGGTACTTGTTTTGGCACGATGCGTCTTGTAGCATCAACTTCGTCATAAGAGTATGAACCGCGGTTCACTGTGCCTGCTTTATAAAATTGAATTTCAAATAAACATACATCGTCCTCTTCTTCATATCCAACTGGGGCGCCTTCAAATGCAAGCTCCGCTCCTAATCCTGTGCGCGTTTCTTCCTTATAGAAAGTATGGTACACACCAGCATCTTCAACCGGTCCGCGATTCCAGCCGTACTTCGTCAACTTACCAAACAGCGAACGACCATTGATTTGAATGCCAGCAAACCGTTCCACAGTTACTTCCTCATCTTCCTTCGCACGAAATACTTCGCGGGAAATTTGCGGGAATGGCTGGACAACTTCATAATCTTCTAGTTGTTCCTTCCATAATTCCCGTTCCTCTTCGGACAATTCTAGCGGATGGATCAGACCGATAACAGTGTCTGGCGTAAGTTCATGCTCTTCTTCTTCAATCGTATTGAACGTGCCGTCCTCCATATAACGGAACATCGCAAACAATTTCCCTTCTTTATACTCGCCCCAAATAAGCGAGATAGCAAATTGCTGCATAATTGGATTTTCCACAAACAGAGACTTCCACGTATGTTGCGACCAATAGCGATTAAGAGAAAGTGCCATTTCAAGACGCAGCGTTTGCATACTAATGATGCTTCGAAGCTGTTTCTTTATAGACGATAACTCCGCCTTAGCCTCTTCTGCCTTTTCCGTATGATCTTTTGCATTTGGTTTCGGAAGCGACTTTATTCGTTTTCCTTCTTCTGTTTTTAACTCAATTTTCAAGTTTGGCGTTAAATAGGCAGTAAACGTCCTGCTTCCGTAATCAATTGTCTTTTCACCGCGTTTATTAAAACCAAGGTCCGGAACAAGCTGATCTTCTAGCTCTTCTTCTGTTATACCGCGTGTTTTAGCAGCGAGACTCAACGCTTCTTTCGCAGCATTACGCACCTGTTTATGTTTATATTTGAATGCCATAGTATTAATCGTCATAAGTGCAAGATGTGACGAAGACAACGCCAACGCCTGAACAGCTGCAGCAGCGATAGCTCCGCGCATGCCAACAGCCCACTCATCAATCTGCTTTTTGAGCAGCAGCGCCATTTCATCATCACTATGAATGCCGTACGTCGAAAGAATACCGCGCTTCTTCGCCTCCGCCCCTTGAGAAATCCACAGCTGATAGATCGCTTGTATATTTTCTTTCAAATCTTGTTCATTCAAAGCCGCACCTATTGCTTCCGCTGCTTCCTTTTTCTCAATTACAGACTCCGATACATACTGCTGAAAATACGCAAGCGGAAGCGTTGCATCTGCAATTGCATCGGAATCTCGAAGACGAATTTGTGGTTCAAATCCGAGCCACTGCACGAGTGCGTTTCTTTTTTGCGGCGTTAAAACACGCATACAAAGGGCTTCCACACTTCCTGGTGCTCCGTCTAATTCTGCACCGTTAAGTAAATGAGCAAATTCCTCCATCAAGGAAGCATTTTTCTTTTCTTGTAAAGCTTGCTCCACAAGTTGTGTATATTTCTCAGATTTATAGAATAAAAGTATGCGCATTGCCTGTTCTCGTATAGTTTTCTTTTTATTACTTAGTTCCTTTGCTACATCCTCTGCTGCTGCTTCATCCTTTGTAAGAAGCTCGACTGCAGCGGTACGTATTTTTTTAGAGGAATCTCCAAGACTTTGAATAAGAAGGGGACGTGTTTTAACAACATCATCTTTTGCCAGCTCATCCAAAATAAAAATTCGTTCCTCTATACTATATTCAGCAAATTTTTCTGTCACATATGCCCGTTCTTTTACAAAAAAACGAATAAGTGCTTCCTTCGCTTCTTTCCCCTTCTCACCGTGCCCCAAAGCTTGTACCACTGAATAGGAAACGAGCCTCTCCTTAGGTAAGCCATAGGAAAGAATATCCTCAAACATTTGTTCTGGCGAATGTCCCGTCAGAGAATACCGCCGTAAAAGTTCATATAAACTACGGCTATAGCTATTTGCAAACTGAAGACTAAGCACTGCTTCCCTCTTCGTAGCTTCCTCTGTATCCCAAAGGGCCGCAATTTCTAAAACAGGCATTCTCCAACGCTTATGTTTATATTTCGGCTCTTGGAACACTTGCATCATATCTTCAAGTGACACTTTACCAACTAAATAGTCGCGATATAGATTGCGTATCTCAGATACTTTCGACTGTAAGGCAACCGTCAAAAACTCTTCGCGCACTTTATTCTTATTTAATTCGTATCCTTTTTCCTCCAAAAGTGCTGACACGAAAATATAATGACTTTTACTCAAATATTGCAATATGCGCTGGATAAATTCTGGTTGCTCTTCCAACATGCGAAACAGTAATTGATATTCATAGCTTTTCTCAAAATCAGCATATTCTAGATTATGCTGAGCAAGATGGTAGGCAAGGATTCTTTCCTCTGACACACCAAATTGTTCGCATAAGCTTCGAAGCGTTTCATACGATGGTTTACTTAGAACCGTTCTTCTCATATAGTACCAGGACTGTTTGAGAACACCGCATGCATGATCCGTCGCATAAAAGACAAAATTATTAACAGAATATTTCGCCAACAAGTCAATATACCGTCTTGCAACATCAGAATACTGCTGCACACTAAATAAAAGCCACCAAGTTAAATCCGGTAACGATGAACCGATAGCAACCTTGCTGACGGTTTCACCTTGAACATATCTTTTAACTGCTTCTATCTGCTGTTGCTCTACGTCTACCTGTTCTTGTGCTATATCTATCTGCTTTTGTACTTCTTCCATCTGCTCTCGCGTTCTGCCAAAGTGCAATATAAATTTCGCATGTTCTTGTAATTCTTCCTCCAATAAAGGCTGGTAGGCATGAAATCTCTCATAGTCTGTATCAAACATAAGTAGGAGTAAAAGCAATTTTGACTGCCCTGTTAGTACTTGTAATCGTTCTTCTATGTACGCTGGATTCTCCTTAATTAACTCTCTAAGGAATACATCTGCATCGTTAACGGAGCCTGAAAGCTTTGTTAACTGCTTACAAGCAGCAGCTACAAGAAGATCAAGTGAAAGACTGCTTTTTTCTAAATACACCTTCATTTTTGGAAAGCTTACTTCTGAAAAACGAACAATAAGAACATTCAATAATTGATCCTCAAGCAAATGATAAAATAACCTAAAAAAGACTGGATCTTGCTTATACGTTTTCTCAAAATCATTCATGAACTGCCGAGCAAAATCATTTCGCTTCTTGTCGCGAATGGTCGCTCGTTCTATATCTTTTAAAACTTCCTCGTCTCTCGTCTGCAAGTAACGCATTGCCAAATCCTCTTGTGCCCCTGTCATATTAAGGTGCTGAAACAACTGATATGTACTGACTGCCATCTTCTCTGCCTCCCTAGTTCTTTTATAAGCTCATCACTGCAACTTATAGTTAATTACATAATATAAAAATGATAACGCTTATTTTTTCATATATCTGAAATCTCTAATTCCAAAACACTTAATTGCGATAAAGTGAAACTTTAATCAGTGGGGGATTTTCTTCATCCCCACTGATTATCAGCCCTCACCAATCGGGCTTTTACGGGCAGTTTATCTCCCGCCTAACTTCTTAAGAAAAGCGGAAGCGGCTCGCTTAGAATCGCAGGACGTTGGAGCCCCCGACAGAGAGGCGCTTTTTGCCTCGTCCGAGGGGGCGAAACGACCGGAGATTCTAGCCGCTAGAGCTGGACAATGCTTTCGCTGAATTTTGAGGCGGGAGTATTACTGCCCGTTAATGCGGGATAAACCGTTTTGTACAATATACGGAATATATTTACATTACTAGTATAGCATATTAACATTTATGCGAACGTACGTTTCTAAAAAATATATGATATATATAAATCCAACTTGACTTTCCAACACACAAGTCGCCGCCATGCTGAATAAAAAATAACCTACTACTTCTTTTCTCTCTTTGTTTGAACTTTGCACGTGGCAGAAAAAGGAATTGTCCGTTTCACGCATGGCCAGACGCTTTCGACCATTTAAAAAAATGCTTTTCTGTCAGTTTTTCATAGAGTGGCTAAGTAGTTACAATCATTCTATTTGACATTAACTTATTCCCTAGCTAACAGTTAAAATATTCTTTTAAAAACACATAAAATGTTGACCAAGTTTCCTTTAACTCTCCACTTAAAAGCAGCTCATCTCCGCCTTCAAAATGAACCGAATAAACTCGATCAGTTACACTATCAAGTATCAGTACAGCATTTGCTGACATTTCACTTAAAACTAGATACTTTTTAGGAAATCCATGCTCATTTCGAGCAATCATTGTATTTGATTGAATATTGTTCTCCTCATCTACAATATCTAACAACTCGTAGGGAACGTGCTCTTCCCAAAAAGGGCCAGCATATCGATCATAAAATCCACTGAATACATCAGATACTTCTACACCTAAGCTAATTAAGGCCTCTTTCACTTTTTTCTTATCTTTACGTTTATAAATATCTTCTTCAAGAACTTGGTTTAATTTATTAGGCAAAACATTCACTTTCATTCCCTCCTAAAGCTTCTCCCTCTTTGATTTTCCAACAATTTACAAAGACCTTTTTTTTAGTGTTCCCAACCAAACTTCCCCAACATTAACCTTATAAAGAACGTCATCTCCATCACTGAGCTTAATCTTCTGAATTTTATAGGCCTTATTTATTATTTCATTTACCTCGTCTTTTGTTCTAAATCCTGTTACTATATCTTCTTTTAGTTCCTCATCCCAATACATTTCGGTATCAATGTGAGCTTCCCAATCAAACAAAGCTAATTTATCCTTTAATGATTCATATTTATGAAATGGAAATTTCTTCGTGGTAAGGTTTTTGTCAAAGGTATCATTGTAAGTATTTATACACTCCTTGTAAGAAACGACAATTTGAGAACTTATAAAATCTGGTTCATATAACCAAATTTTCAGGTAAAAGTTTTCATCTTCCATTGTCATTTTTTCATACCAGTTTAGATATACATCTATCATTTCATTTAATAATAAACGGTTATACCAATTAGGAGGATTTCTACGGACTAAAGAATAAAAGGGATGAATCCACAACTTTGCATAATCTCTTTGATGCTCACGAATGTAATTCATATCTATGTCGATTACATTTTGCTTCCATCTTTCTATCTTTCTCTTATGTCGTTTCCACCCTCGTATTTTCTTCTTTTTAGAGTGATAAAACTCTTCCATTCACACACATCCCTTAACAATTGTAGAAACACTTACATATTTATTTTTGACAAATGAAAACGATCATAAGTATCTGTCATCTTTTATTTTAACTATCATGAATCATACAATTTTTTTAAAAACTCAGTGAAAGTACTTGCCACATAAAATACATTTCCTCTTGCTACTTCCTCTGCTTCTCCTACTGTAATCCCTTCACCTTCCATCAGTTCTTCTTTTTCCCATACATCACACCTTCATGCTCCCAAAAGATAACAATGAGATTTTCGTTATGATTTTTATAATCAAAACATATTAAATTCCCCGCTGGATCAATGCCAAAAGGAATTACACCATTAGGTAAAGTAGCACGATAGTTATCATAATCTGTTACGATGTAATCACTACTTCCCTCATCAAACGAAAGTAATGAACCAAAGACTCTTTCTATTCCTTCAACATCAAAACAATACGCTACTACATTAGCCCCATGATTCACCTTTACACACTCGATATAATCTTTCGGAAGTTTAATCCCCATTGCTTGACCTATTTTCCCAACAATTTCTTCAGTAATCGGATCATCCGCATACTTCCATTCTAAATTCCCCATCTAATACCGCCTAAATAATTTATACTATGAACTCACACTCATCTCCTGGAAAATCATCTGGGAAAGCGAAACATTCTACTTCCTTTGTTAGAATTTTATATAGAAACTCAGCTAAACCCATATAATATTCATAATAGCTTGCTGACCCTGATTCATATACAACTATATGCCATTCATCACCTATATTAGATGTTAACCAGTAAATTTCGTCCCCATTATCTGTTATTGCACATGGCAATAATCCACCCCCAGTTGGAAAAACATCATGCGCAAAATCTTCTGGAAACGCATTCTTTGATACAATATATGCTTCTCTAATTTCTTTACCTTTTTCAATTAGATTTAAATTCATATTTTGGGTAAATGGATTTAGAACCAATAAAAATTCATCTATACTTCCAACTCCAGATGTATTTATAATTTTTTTATAATCTGTTGGTAGCTTGATTCCTAATATGAATTCAATCTCATCCCATTTTTCTTTAATGTATGTATCTAATAAATCATTATTGGGTTTAATTATTGGGTTTAATTATATTTTTTAATTTACTTATATACATTCTATCTCCCTCACTTTCTACTTCATCCAGTTACACCTGCTGCGCTATCTTTCATCTTATAATGCTCGCAATGATGGTATTGAGTCGTTTCATACCATTTTAAAGTTGATTTCTTCAGTGGTGGTACAAACACGTTTGATACGGATATCGCGTGTCAAAAAAGGCAACAAAAAACCGAAATGACACTAATTTATCAAATCAGTTTTTATTCTATATGAAAGAATTTCTATCAGCCTATGCAGATGAATCTCTATTTCTCCTAATTGTTTGTTATATAAATTGCCGTTATCTGCAAATGACATCGCAAAGCGGTGTTTCCCATTCGATTTGAATCCAAATTGAGGGAAAGTGAGACTATTATAGTCTTTATACGTTTTCAATTTGGGATAGTTTGTATCCCCACTCAAAAAGCCATCATATGCCTTTTTGAGTCGTAAAAATACTTCTTGTAAGGGCTGTGATGGCACTTCTTTCAGAAAAGGATATCTCTTCTTATCGATTACTTGTTGCTTTTGCATGTCAGAATGTGTATACAATTGCTTATTTTCTCTGTTTATCTAAAAGAGCAGAGTTATAGGTTTGACGACAATATTGTAGCCAACGTTCTAACATTTCTTTCTGTGCTTTCGTTGGGAAAATTTTATATTTTTGGCTCAGCAACATTGTCATCACCTTCCTCTTTTTTCATTGTAGTGGTTCAAATCCCTAAAACAAAAACGAATATACGTTCGTGTTGATACTAGTATACATGAAGTTACAAAAAAAGGAAACGAAAACTTCGTGCTGTGCACGACCAACATTCATCCCCTCCCTACCACTGGATTATGTCCTGCACGCGCTTGAGGAAGGGGACTTCTGTTGGAGTACTGTTAAACTTTATTTCAAATCCCCATCAGTTTCAGCCGTCAAATTTTCCTTTTCCTCCTTTGTTTTTTGCCATAAAAAAAGGCTCGTTCCTCCTCATCATTCAAGTTGGAATAAACCTTGTAAATTTATTAAAACATGTTTGTCAGTTACCTTTAAAAACATCTCTTAGATTCTTGCTCAATTTATATAGGTACCTTCTTTTTCTTCAGGTTTATATTTGAAAAGAATATCTAAGCTATATGTAGATTGTTCCCCAGTGTTCATAATTCATTAGTCTTTCTCTATTAGTCCCTATTAACAAATTCCATATTCAAATTGCAACATCTTGGTAACCCACTTCCGTCACTTTTTCATTTAATAGACGAAGCCCTAGTCCATTTTCTGTGTCCCATGTACAATTAAATGTAATTCCGATATCTCGACCTTCAAAAATATCCGCATATGAAACAACAATTCCATCTAAACTTATCATTTCTAGTATTTGATCAGTTATTTCAACTAATGGATAATTCTCATTTACTTCAATATCATAACCTAGTTCATGTCGTGTTTGTTTGTAATAGTCTAATATTGGTTGCAAAAAACTTTTTTGTAAGTGTTCCCAATTTTGCATCAGTGAGGTATATGCTGTATATTGCTCTTCATCAAATTTACCATCCTCATCACCATCGACCATCAATGCTATTTCGACTTCATTTCCAAAAAAATTAATTGTAGTATCCTTAGACCACCCATAATTATATTCAAGCTCTCCAAAAACCACATCATTTATTATCATTTTAAAATCTCCTTTTTTATTGGCAAATCCTTCACTAACAAATACAGAATTTAATAGATATCCATAAAATCAGGTAATAAAATTTTATCATTCGAATATCTTAGTAATATTTTATTCGTAATCGAAAAAGATGGTAAAACTAAAGGTGTAATCTGGAACAATAAAGACGAATTAGAATGCTTCCACTATTCCATTGCTGACAGTGGTGTTAGGAGTCGTATTTGCATTGGACAATGGGAAGTTGAACTAAGAGAAAATAAAGATTGGGTTTACATTAAAGATAAAGGTTGGATTTATTTCGACGAGTCTTATATTAGATGGATTCGATAAAAAAGTGCCGGCTCTTAATTTGATGTGCACCCCAATTGTTAGACACACTTAACAATTGGAGGTGCACTTTTTTACTATGTATTAAACTTTAGTATTCATAAGTAACTCTTTTAATTCTTCTGTAGATAATTTGCTTTCTAACGCTTTACTTAAGTCAAGTATAGAAGTTTTATAATCTACTGCTACTTGTAAACTATCAGTCTTCTTTTTTTCTGCATTGTCTTTAGAACAACCTACCCCCTGCTACTAACATGATTGGTACTGCTACTGCTAATAATTTGTGTTTCATTGTTATATACCCCTTTCTACTTAATTTGCTTCACCCATTTCCTTTAATTTCTTATGTGCTTCAACTATACGTTTAGATGAGTTAGACATAGTCTGTAACCCTTGATTGAGAAGAACTCGGTCTTGTTTACCTAAACCGTCTTGAGTTTGACTTACAGACTCTTTTATTAAATCCATAGATTCATTTAGAAGAGATTGTACGTCTTTATACTTTTCACCTGGTTCTAACTTCTTAACTTTCTCTGCTGTTTCTAAAAGAGGTTTCGACTTCTCTTTAAACTCTTTTGCTTTTTCTTCTACTGGTTTCTGACTTGTTAAGATGTCATTAATAACTTTTGACTCTTCTGAAATATCTTTCATCTGATAAGCCATTTGCATTTTGTAGTCTTTCTTCTCTGCTTTGTCTGTTGCACAACCACCTAATAACATGATTGGTAGTGCTAACGTTATTAGTTTCTTTGCTCTCATCAACATATACCCCTTTGATATTGATTATTTAGATTTTCTTTCTACGTTTAATGGACTACCTGTTTCATCTATTATCTTTAACTGTCCTGCTCTAAAGAAGTCAACTTTATATTTTATTTCTGGTCTATAATCAGTTATTGGTCTGTCATCACCAGCCGTCTCTTCAATGGTAAAGATGATTTGCTTATTGTCATAATCGTACTTCCATTTACCCTTCATGTTGTTTTCTTCTTTTGAAGTTTTACCACTATTATCATAAGCACCATATGTACCATCACTTTTAAAGTCTAAACCCACAAAGAACTTGTCACCAACGTAACTACCCCACTCACCTAATAACTCCTTACCGTCTCTAGATATTTGTACTCTAGAATCGTCATCGTAGTCACCTTTAGTAGTAGAAGTTTTTTCTATCTTTAAATCAGATACATTCATCGAATTCGGTTTCATTTCTTGTTTTTCTGTACTACAACCTACTAATAATAGAATCGGTATTGCTAATGATACGAGTTTCGTTCCTTTCATTATGCATTCCCCTTTTAGAAAGTATTGTAATTAATTAACATATTGTACCATAATATAAATCAGATAAATAATATGAATTTCCCCCTTACTTTTTGAATTCCAAATGTTTAGCATTTTGTTTTTTTATGCTCCCAATAAAATCCCGATCAAAGTAATACTTGTCCATTAAGTTATTTACAATCCCGTTGAAATAAGCGAATTTACCATTCTTCATTTTTGTTCCAGATTTAATTTTCATAACAAACTCTTTGATAGCTTTTAAGCCAATAGTAAGCTCCTGATCTTTAGTAAATGCTTTATTACCTGTAGAGAAGTTTGTAACTTTATTGCACTGTCTTACGACCTTCCACAGTTCTTGAATTGTTTTTGATTCAGAATAAAAAGAGCTAACTAAAGAAACAAAACGTTCTGGTACCCAGTGAGCAACAAAATCAGCTTGTTTAATATTCTCTTCAGTGGTATTGCTATTCTCATTACTATTACGTTTGTTTATATCTTTTATATTTTGTTTTAAGGAAACAGGTGTTGTTTTAATGGTCGGACACTTTGTAGGACTTTTAGCAGATTTCCTGTCGGACACTTCTTCCACAATAGGTTGAACAATAATTGCATTAGCAGTTTGAAGCATATCTTTTTTTCGTTTCATAGCTATCTGCTTGATCATGTCCAGGTCCACAAGTTTCTTCATTAAATGTTGCACAGTTTTATATGATGGTTCATATAAAAATACAATTGAACATTTGGGTATTAATTATAACGATATATCACAAGTTAAAAAACTCACTCCCCTAGACATACAAAACGAGTTAAGAAATCTATATGAAAAGGGTGAAGATATATCATCTCAAAACATGCAACAAAAATATAGAAATTTGCATGCAAGTTGCCAGCGCGTTTTTGGTTCTTATAAAATTGCTATCGAGTCAATAAATTTAAACTATGATGATATTAGAAAAACAAAAACATGGTCAAAAGAAAAAATTTTAAATGAAATTAAATCACTACACGATAAAGGTGAAGATTTAACCTCCAAATAGGTTTCCGAAAAATACAATGAATTAGATCACGCATGTAAATGGTATTTTAATTCTTATGAAGAAGGGGTTAAACAGGCTGGAATTGACTACTACAATATTACAAAAAGAAAAGTATGGTCTAAAGAAAAAGTGAAAAATAAATTATTAGACCTTCATAATGAAGGAATCAGTTTAACGCCTATGTATTTAATTAACAATCATAGTGAAGTATATAAATCTTGTGTGAATTATTTTGGTTCATACTATAACGCTTTAAATGAATTTGGTATAGATTATACATCAATCATTATGGACAATCCACTTGAAAGAAGCAAAGGTCTGATACTAGAAAAGATTATAGAAAAAGTTTTTGATTGTTTATCAGTTACCTATATAACACAAGAAAGAACATATATAAGTGATGATTTTTGGATTATACCAGACTTTAAAATAACCAATATGGACAATAACTTACACAACTTATTTAAGTCATCACCTAATCAAGAATTATGGATAGATTCAAAATTATCCTATTGGACATGGTTTACATCAAACACACATAACAAATACAAAGACCATTGCGAAAAGTTAGTCTTTATCTATTTAAGAGGACATGAAAAACCAGAATACATTAACGATAAAATGACAAACATATGTATATTTGAACTCTTACCATATATAAAAGATGAAGAAAAACGCTGGATTTGAGTCAATATTTTGGACACAAAAAAGTTAAATCTAAGCTACTTTTTTAGCTAGATCTTCTATTGCTTGAGGAGTTTTATAACCAATGCTACTATGAATCCTCTTGCGGTTATACCATCCCTCGATGTATTGAAATAATGCTAAGCTTGCTTGTTTAAATGTGACATATTTTGTACGATATACTTCTTCTTTCTTTAAAGTGGCATGAAACGATTCTATGCAAGCATTATCATATGGACACCCTTTTTTGCTAAAAGAGGGGGTGATTTTATAGTTCGCGAGTATCGTTTGGAATTCTTGACTTGTATATTGTGTTCCTAAGTCAGTATGTAGAATGAGACCTTCTGGTGGTTTCTGTGCATAGTAAGCGTTTTCTAACGCTTTTACCACAAGATTCGTTGTCATATTTCGTGAAAATGAATATCCAACAATTTTTTTAGAATACAAATCCATGACAGATGCAAGGTAACACCAACCATCTTTTTGCGTGTGAATATAGGTAATATCCGTTACCCATTTTTCATTGATTGTCGTTGTAGAAAAGTCTTGTTCTAATAGATTTATCCGTTCCTCTACGGTTGAGTTTGATGAATGTGGTTTATATTTCTTTAAGATAACGGAACGAATATTTTCTTTTTTCATGAGCCGTTGTACACGCTTTATGCTTACTTGTAATCCTTGTTCCAATAGTATTTGATGAATCTTGGGCGCACCGTAACGCTCTCCACTGTCTTGATGAATTTGTATAATTTTTTGGGTTAATTCTTCATTTTCACGACGACGCTTTGACTCTGTTTTGTGCTGAGATTGGTAGTAAGAACTTCTCGCTATCCCAAGAGTTTGGCACATCATATGAACAGGGTGTGTTTCTTTTTGACAATCGATAAATTGGTGTAATTCTGCATCTTTTATTTTCTCGCGAATATGGCCATAGCCTTTTTTAAAATTTCATTCTCTTCTTTTAGACGAACCATTTCTTTTTTCATTCGTTTTAGATCTTCGAGCGTCATTTCATCCTCATCAACTGATGTGATAGGAGAATATATTTTAATCCATTTATAAACGGTTACTTCTGATACGCCATACTCGCTACTTAACTGTTTGACAGGTTGTCCCGAATGATATAATTCAACAACCATTTTTTTAAACTCTTCATTAAATTTCTTGTTTGTCATACGGACACTTCCTCCTTGAAATCCATTGTAAGGACTTAACTAAGTTGTGTCCATATGACTATACTAACTCCACCCATTAATGTAGATTTGAAATAAAGTTCAATTAAAAACTAGCTAAAAAAATTGATTTCATTATAATAGAATCCCAATTATTTTGAAGAAAGATTAATCAAAATAATTGGGATTAGTTATTCTATACTACAAAATTTTATAAAAAAGTTTGACCATTTCCATGATTCATAATTACAACCCGTGATTGAATTAGTCCATGTTGTTGTCCCTTAGGAATTGTATAATTTGTCTTTTGTGGTGGTTATCGTGGTCTGTAAATTCCTTAACAAAATATATAAGTGAATAAGGTGTTCCAGTATGCGGACAATGGGTTACACCGTTTGCAGTTAATGAATTTTTTAACTTTTCGGTTGGCAATTCGTTAAGTTCTTTTACAAGTAATTCCCTTGTATCTTTTGCTTCTTCAAGAAGTTTTGATTGTGATATGCCCGATTTTGCGTAGCTTGAAGCTTTTTTATTATATGTATCAAAATCTGGAAACTCCATTCCCTTTTCATTTTGAACAGATGGGAGGATTTCTGTTAATAGATAATTATCCCAATTCATAATATGGGCTATTATCTCACTTACAGACCATTTACCCTCGGCTATCGGTTTAGATCATAATGTTTCATTGATTTCTTCTAAAGTGCTTAACCAAGATGAATAATGACTAAAATTACTAATTATGTTTTTTACCTCACTCAATTTTCTCCCTCTTTTCTAAGATAAATCAATATAATTATAACAGAAAACCCCAAATGAACAAACGTACGTTCTTATCTGTATTTTTAGTTACAAAACAACAATCTTTAAGAAAACTCCCATTATAAATAATCAAGCTTTATTCAAAATCAATATCAAACCTCGTTAGTGCAATAAGAAAAACCGAAATCTCATCTTTAATAAGACATTTCGGTTCATCTTTTTTAGAAACGTCGCAACTTTTTTCAAAACCTCGCGTCTTTCTTAAAAACATCGTGACTTTATTTCAAACTCACAATTAAGCTAAAATTTTATAGTACCCCCAGTACGAAATTTTGTACTAACTTGCAACAAAAAAGCTCATTTTTTCGTTTTGGGGTAATTCTGAATTCTTAAGTTGATGGGCATGGGGGCACCATATCAAAAAAGAAAATTGTACGTTTAGACACAAATTTTACATATTTTGATTAGTTACCTGCACATTAAGGAATTTGCTTGTATATTTGAGGAGATGTATGAGACAGGCATAATTTTGAGGGAATCCAGTATTTTCTATTCAAATATGATAGAATGGAAATATATCCAAAACGGAGGGAAAACAAATGAACTCAAACACAAAACAGTTTATTTATGATATCCAGCAAAGAAAGAATAATTATATAGAAGATGTATTAACAGCAATAAAACACCCTCAAAAAGAGCAATCTGAACAAGTCATTCAAAATATAGTAGAGAAAATGGATATGATGATCAGTTTAGTTACTACTTATATGGCCGTTGAATCAGAATCAATGAAAGAATTAAAAGAGCTTCAGGAAGAACTTATTCATGCTCAAACATATATTCAAAAACGGAAATTTGAAGAAACACAGAGATATAACCCTGTGTTTTTACTAGGTGGACTATGACACTAATTTTTTATAAATCTGATTAGATCTAATTTGATTATTGTTTTGGCATAATCCATACAATTTGTTGAATGCGTACAATATATGGCATCGTATCTTCAATGAGCAAATGATCTGGTTTTACATCTTTTAACTTTCCTCTTACATTACCTCTTACAGTTTCAATAACCACATGTTTACCAATTACTGATTGTAATGTCTGATATACGTAGGGATTGGGTGCACTTACCATATGTTGTTCACTCAAGTTATTTCCTTCCGAATAACTCATTCTATAAGACTCCTTTCTAGCTTGCATTCTTTCTCCTAATATATGATATAAATCTTATCAATATGCTAGAAGGATAATTCATTATAGGAACGGAAATAACATTTTATTAAGGTACGGTTTCTATTTCTACATTGCTAAAAAAATGATTTATATAAAGTTATTTTTACTAGTTAATAGGAGATGATATAGGGATATTTTGAATGTACATCTAGGCTGTTCCTTTTAGGATATGTATCATTTTAAATACGCCCTTTATTAGAATAGTTCTCATACTTTTTTTGAGATTCTTTCGTAATACGTGCGTTAAGTAAAATTGCTAACAATAAAAACACTCCATATTTTCCCCCTGCAACTCCTATGATAATCACACTACTACAAACAAGTACAATTAATAGGATAAACGAAACTAAATAAATACGATTATAATTCTTTGACATCTTCTCGTATTTTATGCGTTCTTTCCTTGCATCTATCTAAATTCTTCCTTTAAATGATCCATTTCACTCTCAAATAAATCTCGCCCTTAAAAAGGAAACAATCTATCGTTTTAAATAATTAGTTTGTTTTTTTATCAACTAATTTATATAACGTAAAAAGAAATCCTACCAATATTAAGCTTTCCACCATGATAATCCCGACCCTCTCCTTCCTTTTAACCCCAACACATCAGATAAAAGTTATGTATATCCCATATTAGCTGCAGCAAACAAAAAGGATCCCCCCTTCTCTTAAAGGCTGATCCTTTTCTCCTTACATGCAACTATTTTTACCTATTCTTGATTAATTAGAATAACAGCTAGTCCATCTACACGAATGCCACCAACTTCGATTTTTTCATAAGGCTCAACTGTAATAGAAATAATCCCTTCCCGCTTCTTTAATTCATTACTCAATTCATTTGTTAACATTTTTTCATGTGTGCACTCCTTCTTAATGCTTAATTTACTATTGTTATGTAAATGAAATTAAAAATGATTTCCTGGTCTGGAAACCATTTTTGTAGTTAACCATATGGTTTTACCAGTTCGTTTATCAATTTTACGTAGAGAAGATAAACAATTACTCTTCACTGTCTCAGTAGATGTAAGAAATTCTTAAAGATAGCAGTGAGATTGATTGTTTTTTCTTCTAGAAATAATGACTTAGATAATATATTACCTAAAACAATGAAAGCCCTACCTCTCTTTCATCCTTACGGCTCCTTGTCCGCGCCAGTGTGAATCAGGATTGCAAAAATCAAGTGACTATTTAACCTAGTTATTTGATGGAACTTCGAACGTTCGTAAAAGAAATTTTATAATAAAAATGGATTAGGTTGAAGTAATAACAAAAGAGGTTCCTACTCTAAAAGTGAGTTGAAGAAATTGAATGTCTTTGAAATGATTTACTTTTGATAATAATCATTTTCCCGAAAAATTCAGGATATTTCCGGGAGGTGTAATACATTATCTATAATGAACCTTAACAGAAACTTTTTATTTGATTTTCAGTGATTCCTTTAATTAATCCTAGTTCACTAATCAAAAATTCATGTGCGTTATCCAACATTTTTTTTTCGCTTGTATTAAGTGCCTTTTCTTTCTTCATACGCATTAAATCACGTACAACTTCAGCACCTTCTTGTATTTCACCCGTTTTTATTTTGTCCGTGTTCACTTTATACCTTTGTTTCCACGGCAATAAT
>Ga0102589_1002660_pt1 | contig 20008 bp, 18 predicted proteins | sample AraplaMF_Col_mLB_FD_76858 | JGI IMG/M metagenome (GOLD analysis project Ga0102589, IMG submission 76858) | Arabidopsis root microbial communities from the University of North Carolina, USA - plate scrape MF_Col_mLB | ecosystem: Host-associated > Plants > Roots > Endosphere | place: USA... | reverse complement strand
CGGCTAGAATCTCCGGCCGTTTCGCCCCCTCGGACGAGGCAAAAAGCGCCTCTCTGTCAGGGGCGTGGGCGTCCTGCGATTCTGAACGAGCCGCTTCCGCTTTTCTTAAGAAGTTAGGCGGGAGATAAACTGCCCGTAAAAGCCCGATTGGTTCAACTAATAATCAGTGGGGAATGGAGAAAACCCCCACTGATTAAAGTTTCACTTTATTGATCACACTATTTGATATAAAACTTGGTACTGTGAATCTTGAAATGGGGGATAAATAAAAAAGGTTCACTCCTCGGAGTGAACCTTTTTTATTATTTTACAGAGACGATCTCTACTTGCATTTCTCCACCTGGAGTCTGAATTGCAACTTTTTCGCCAATTTGCTTACCTAATAAGCTTTTTGCGATTGGAGAATCATTAGAAATTCTACCTTCAAATGGATCTGCTTCCGCGCTACCAACGATTGTATATGCTTCTTCTTCTCCATCTGGTAATTCCTTGAATATTACCGTTTTACCTAACGTTACAACCGTAGAGGCTTCACCGTTATCTTCAATAATAACCGCATTGCGAATCATGTTTTCAAGCTGTGTAATACGACCTTCTACGAAAGCTTGCTCATCTTTTGCTGCATCGTACTCAGAGTTCTCAGAAAGATCACCGAAGCTGCGCGCAATTTTAATACGTTCTACAACTTCTTTACGTCTTACTGTTTTTAATTGTTCAAGTTCATGCTCTAATTTTTGTTTTCCCTCAAGTGTCATAGGGTATGTTTTTTCTGTTGCCATGTTTTCCACTCCTTTTATATACCGATCCCCCGAAAAAAGAGGAGTTCCTTATGAAAACTCCCCCGCCTTATGAAATAGCGGAAGTTTCTAGTACACGCAGCACTAGCGGAGTTGTCACATACAACCCCGTATGTTCTTATTTCTTTCTTATATCAAGAAGATATGTATAGAAAGCTAATATAAATATGCCCTCACCTAGATGTGGGTGAGGTTTGCATGTTTCATTGTATTCGATAAAAAGGGAGAAAATCCCTTCCTATCGAATATCTTTTACTATGCTATTACAAATTCACTTTTTCTTCAAGAATTGTTGCGATTTTTGTGACCATAATATCGATTGCAACATGATTTTGTCCACCTTCTGGGATAATAATATCCGCAAATTTCTTAGAAGGCTCAATAAATTGATTGTGCATTGGACGCACAACATTTACATATTGTTCAATAACAGAGTCCATCGTACGACCGCGTTCCTTAATGTCGCGCTGCATACGACGTAAGATGCGAAGGTCAGCATCTGTATCAACAAACACTTTAATGTCCATTATATCGCAAAGACGCGGGTCTTCTAAAATAAGAATCCCTTCTAAAATAATTACATCTTTCGGTTCTACTGGAATAATTTCTTCCGAACGTGTATGCAATGTATAATCATATACTGGCTTCTCAATTGACTTATACTCCAGCAACTGCTGCAAGTGCTCAATTAACAAGTCATTATCAAATGCTAATGGATGATCATAATTTGTTTTTAAACGCTCTTCCATCGGCAAATGGCTTTGATCTTTGTAATAATAATCTTGCTCTAAGATTAAAATAGAATGACCTTGAAATTGATCAAAAATTGCTTTTGTTACACTCGTCTTACCTGAACCTGAACCACCAGCAATTCCAATTACAACAGGCTTGTTCGTCCCCATTCAACTATCACTCTTTCTTATTGAAGTATGCTTTTTCGCATCATGTTGTTCACATACACTGGTCGATCCACTTTGAATTTCACGATTTGCAGCGGATGTCTCGCTGCATCTAATTCGTTTCCATCCTCATCCCAAATTTTTTCCACCGTTTGTGTAAAGTTTTCAATTTCTGGTCCAAAGAACTCCACTTCCTGACCCGGCTTGAAGTGGTTACGCTGCTCTACTGTCACAATGCCTGTTTCTTCATTATAATCTAACACTAAACCAGCAAAATCATACGTTGTTTTCTTACTATGATTTCCATACATTTGTTCTAAGTGCCCTGGAACTCCTTCAAAGAATGCAGGAGCTGTATCACGATTTGCGCATTTATCAAGCTCTTCTAACCATTCTTGTTTAAACTCGAAGTTGTCTGGATCCTCGCAATATGCATCAATTACTTTACGGTATACAGTTGCAACAGTTGCAACGTAGTGAATGGATTTCATGCGCCCTTCTACTTTTAAGCTGTCAATCCCAATTTCGATCATTTTCGGAATCGATAAAATAAGGTTTAAGTCTTTTGGACTCATTGCAAACGGAGCATCTTGTTCCTTAAATAAAGGAAGTTCTTCTGCTTCTTTATGTTGTGATACTGTTTGAATTAGGTCATAATCCCAGCGACAAGACTGACAGCAACCACCACGGTTAGAGTCACGTGCCGTCATATGATTACTTAACGTACATCTTCCAGAATATGCAATACACATTGCACCGTGGACGAATGCTTCAATTTCAATATCAACGTGCTCTTTAATTTCCTTCATTTCTTCATATCCTACTTCACGAGCCAGTACAAGACGATGTAAGCCTTCTTCTTTCCAATACTGCGCTGCTTTCCAGTTGGATAATGATTGTTGTGTACTTAAATGCACTTCAACAGAAGGCGCAACGCGTTTACACGTCTCAATAATAAGTGGATCTGCAACAATAATCCCCGTTACACCAGCTTTTTCAATCCCTTTTAAATATTCTTCTAACCCATCCATATTTTCATTATGAGCAAAGATATTTGTCGTTACATATATTTTCGCACCATATTTTTTCGCAAATTCAACGCCTTCTGCCATTTCTTCTAGCGTAAAGTTGCCTGCATTTGAACGAAGACCAAATTCTTGTCCACCTAAATATACAGCATCTGCACCGTAATGGATAGCTACTTTTAATTTCTCTAAGTTACCAGCGGGTATTAATAACTCAGGTTTCTTCACAATCACACGTTTTCCGTCAATCACACGTGAAATTTCTTTGACTGTCATATGCTGAACCTCCTTTTTAATAAACCGTTTCTTTAAAGAAGAATCCCGTATCTAATGGACGATTTACCGGTTGGATTTCTTCGATTTCTTTATATAAGTCGTCTTTTACGTCATAATACGCATCGCGATCTTCTACACATAAATCAATAGCCTTACGATATTTCTTCGTTACTTCCACAATGTAGTCTGAGCTCTTTAATACACCATCAATTTTTAAACTATCGATTTCAGCATCAATTAACTCATCTAATTCGTCGATAAAACAAATATCGTTCGGACTCATAATGTGAGTGCCATTTGCATCTTCATAAATTGGATATTTATTATTACGTTCTTGATCATGTAAAAATATGTTTTCTTCGTATTTCTTCTTTTCAATTTCCATCTCACGGCCTTGATATTCAAAGTAGTTTCCTACTAAAGAACGCTTTGATTGGAACATGCATGTCATTCCGTGAATTTGTACTTCCACTTCAACTTCTGCACTTTCTTTTAATTCCACAATTTCATCTAAACTTAACTCGCGGGCAAGAACGGCACGTTTTGCACCTTTTCGTCCCCAATAGTTACATGTAAACCAGTTCGTTGCTGTTGTTTCTGTATTCCAGTGCATTTTCATATTTGGTGCAACTTCACGCACTGTCATTAGTACAGCTGGATCTCCAAATACAACCGCATCTACGTTTACTTCTTGTAAAAATGAAACGTAATCTTTTAATGCTTCTACTTTCTCATTGTGGAACATCGCATTCATTGCGATATATACTTTCATATTATTTTCATGTGCAATCGCTACTGCTTCTTTTACATCTTCGCGAGAAAATTCGCCGGCTAAACGTAAGCCAAACTCTTGTTCACCAATCATTACTGCATCTGCGCCTGCTTTTGCAAGTGGTTCGATATCTGCCACTGTTTTTGGCGTTACTAACAATTCAGGTTTTTTCATTGCTTGTCACCCTTTCTTTTTACTCACTGCTACTCCGTCACCAATTGGGAAAATGGTTGTATCATATCCTTCATGATTCATGAGCCACTCGTTATACGTTTTAATTCGTCTAATTAAACCGCGTGTACGTCTATTTTCAATATGTTCCTTTGTCGTCACAAGACCGTGATATAGTACATTATCTGAAATGATGACACCGCCAGGATTTAATAACGGCTCATAGATATCGAAAAAGCGACGATATTGTCCTTTTGCCGCATCAATAAAAATAACATCAAATGTGCCATGTTCTTTTACTTGGTCCCCTGTTTCTAAAGCATCTCCAAAGATAAGAGAAATGCGCTCTTTTACTAAGGAACGATTTATATATTCAAGTGCTTTTTCATATCGATCTGCATTTCGCTCTACTGTCACAATGCTTGAATTTGGAATAGCTTGCATCATGCGAATGCTAGAATATCCAATTGCTGTACCAAGTTCTAATATGCTCTTTGGCCCAATTAAGCGCAAAAATTGCAACATAAATTCCATGCCAAGACGATCCATAATTGGTACATGTTGCTCACGTGCATACTGTTCCATTTCAAGAATGAGCTCATCTTTCGGATCGATAAAAGACAGCAAATATTCACAAACTACATCTTGTTGCTCCATTGATAGTCCTCCTTATCGCATGGAGAAGTAAAAAAGAATATTGTCTCTATGTGGAAAGAAAAGTACAAGCCCGCTCTATCCTTAGCTTGTACGTCCCGTTTCTATATTAAAAACGATTCTTCTACCAGTTTTTAACCCGCTATATTTTATCATAAAAAAGAGGGATATGCGAATTTTTCTCGCTTCCCTCAAAAAATTTACGATTGCTTTTGTATAATATATTTTTGTTTTAACGCATTGTGTTCTTCTAATGTCTTCGCATAGTACACTTGGCCATTTGGCGCTGCTAAGAAATAATAATAGTCTGTTTTTTCAGGTTCAAGTGCTGCTTGTACTGATTTTACACTAGAATTCGAAATTGGTCCAACTGGTAATCCTTTTATAACGTATGTATTATACGGAGAGTTTACTTTTAAATCATCGTATAATACACGCTCTTTATGCTTCCCTAATGCGTATAACACTGTTGGGTCTGTTTGCAAAGGCATTCCTTTCACTAAACGATTATAGAACACGCTTGCAATTTTTTGACGATCCGTATAACCTGTCGCTTCTTCTTCAATAAGTGAAGACAACGTTAATAATTGATGAACATCCCAATTTTTCTCTTTCATCTTCTGTTCATTTTCAACAATGAGCTTGTTTGTTTTCTCTAACATTGGAATAATAATTTCCTCTAACGTTAGGTCCTTTTTATAAAAAGGATATGTTGCTGGATATAAATATCCTTCCAATGGGTATTTAATATTTGCATCATAAATTTTATCTGTTAATAGAGTAGGGTATTTCTTCTGTAATTTTTGTACAAATGCTTTATCGTTTAGTTGGCGGACAACATCTTCTTTTTTCCACTTCAATTCCTTTGCAATTGTATCTGCAATTTCAACCACTTGTGCGCCTTCTTTAATTGTTACTTTATAAACAACTGGACGATGCACATTACCTGATGACATTTCTGCTATTACTCCCTCTACATTCATCGATGGGTTTAACAAATATGTACCAGCTTGTAAATTTTTAGATTTCATTTTTACATAAAAACTAAATATAGTCCCGTTTTTCACAATTCCTTTGTCTTCTAAAATCTCTCCAATCTTACTGATAGAAGAACCTTTTGGAATTTCCACTTCAATTTCCTGTTTACTTGCTGTATTTAGTGGTTTTAAAGCTGATGTAACATACATATATGCACCACCGCATACAACAAGTAACGCGATGAAAATAACCGTAATCACTCGTCTTAGTTTTTTCGTTTTTCTTTGATCCACTACCGCACTTCCTCCTTACTCCCCATTATAGACTGCACCGGTATACCCTATACAAAATCTACGGAATATTAAAAAACATGTCTATTCGTAGACATGTTTTCCTTTTTTCTACAATCTGTATTATTATACTACAAATAATTGTACGCTTTCGACAAAAATCATTCATCATGCATTTTAATTTTTCGACATCTAAGTTGCTGCCACGCAGAATAAAGTGAAACTTTAATCAGTGGGGATTTTCTTCATCCCCACTGATTATCAGCCCTCACCAATCGGGCTTTTAAGGGCAGTTTATCTCCCACCTAACTTCTTAAGAAAAGCGGAAGCGGCTCGCTCAGAATCGCAGGACGCCCACGCCCCTGACAGAGAGGCGCTTTTTGCCTCGTCTGAGGGGGCGAAACGACCGGAGATTCTAGCCGCTGGAGCTGGACAATGCTTTCGCCGAATTTTGAGGTGGGAGTATTACTGCCCACGAATAGCGGGGTAAAACATGCCCGCCACTTGCTTTCTCCCTTTGTTTTCAACATCGCATGTGGCAGGAAAAGGCACTGACCGCTTCTATACATGGCCAGATGTTCTCGCCCCACTAAAATTTATGTCGGATTTTTAATTAGCATATATAGTACCTTATAAAGCAAACAAACTGATTTCAATATGAAATCAGTTTGTCATTTACCTTATTACGCTTCTTCGCCTTCTTCTTCAGCAAGAGTGTTAAACATTTCTTGTACCATTTCCCACTCTTCTTCTGATTCGATTGGAAGTAATGTACCACCAGACTCATCTTCGTTTTGCTCAAAAGCCATTGCATCATAAATTGGATCGCCATCTTCGTCAACTTCACCGATTGGTGAGAATACTACGTAAGATTTTTTCCCGAATTTTTCAGCATCAAAAGTGAAAATAATTTCACATAGATGTTCGTTACCTTTTTCGTCAACAATTGTAATTTGATTTTCTTCCATCATGGTCACCTCTTATTTACTATCTAAATATCCTTGTAAAATTACGACAGCCGCCATCTTATCAATGACTTGCTTTCGTTTTTTTCGGCTTACATCTGCCGAAATGAGCAAGCGCTCCGCTGCCATTGTTGACAGACGTTCATCCCACAGTACAACCTCTAATTGCACGAGTTCACCCAAGCTTTCCGCAAATTGCTGGCAAGCTTCGCCGCGCGGACCGATTGTACCATTCATGTTCTTAGGCAATCCTACTACTATCTTGTCCACATTGTACTGTTTTACTAATTCAGAAATACGATTAAAACCAAACTCGCCTCTTTCTGCATTAATTTTAATCGTTTCTAAACCTTGTGCTGTCCAGCCCATCTCATCGCTTATTGCAACGCCGACTGTTTTTGTACCAACATCTAAACCTAATATACGCATAAACTACTCCTCACGATGATGTTTCAAGTAAGACTTAACAAGCTCCTCAATCAATTCATCACGTTCTAGCTTACGAATAATATTGCGAGCATCTTTATGACGAGGTATGTATGCTGGATCACCACTTAATAAATAACCGACGATTTGATTAATCGGATTATATCCTTTTTCTTGAAGTGCATCATACACAGTTAACAGTACGTCATTGACATGGACATTTTGTTTTTCTTCTTGGAAGTTAAACTTCATCGTTTTATCGAATCCGTCCATTTTAAGCACCTCACTTTACTAGGTATAGGGAGAAAGATATCCCTTCTCCCTACCATTGTACACTACAATATCATTATTTTGAAACAGATTTAACGTACTCTTCTACAAATGACAGTGCATCATCTACTTGTGCCGGGTTTTTACCACCAGCTTGTGCCATATCAGGACGACCGCCACCGCCACCGCCGCAACGAGAAGCTACTTCTTTCACAAGTTTACCAGCATGGTATCCTTGTTCAATTAAATCTTTCGTTACACCAGCAAGAATGTTGACTTTATCATCATTTACAGCTGTAAGTACGATAACTGCAGATTGTAATTTATTCTTTAAATCATCCATCATCGTACGTAAATTGTTCATATCTGTAACGTTTACTTTTGTCGCAAGTACATTTACACCATCAATTGTACGTACTGCATCTGTTAAGTTACCAGCTTCAATGTTGCTTAATTTCGCTGCAAGAGATTCATTTTCTTTTTGCAGTTGTTTTACTTCAGCAAATAAGCCATCTACTCTTGTTAAAATGTCTTTTGAGTTTGTTTTCATTTTATTTGCTGCTTCTTTTAATAAACCTACTTGTTCGTTCATTAGTTCGTATGCAGCTTTTCCTGTTACTGCTTCAATACGGCGCGTTCCTGCTCCGATACCAGATTCAGCAACAATTTTGAAAATACCGATAGATGCTGTATTATCTACATGACAACCACCGCAAAGCTCTAAGCTATAATCGCCTACTTGTACAACGCGTACTACATCTCCGTATTTTTCACCGAATAGTGCCATTGCACCCATCGCTTTTGCCTCTTCAATTGCTTTTTGAGAAATGTCTACTGTGATACTTTCCCAAATTTTCTCGTTTACAATACGCTCAATTTTTTCAAGTTCATCTGCTTGTACTTGACCGAAATGAGAGAAGTCAAAACGTAAGCGCTCTGATGTTACAAGAGAACCAGCTTGGTTTACGTGTCCGCCTAGAACATCTTTTAATGCTTGATGCAGAAGATGAGTTGCTGTATGGTTTTTCACGATTGCTGCGCGGTTTTTCGTATCGATTAACGTTTTTACTGCTGCATCTTTCGTTAATGTTCCTTCTTCTACCACTACTTTGTGTAAATTTTGACCATTTGGTGCTTTTTGTACATCTTTTACAAGTACTTTTACACCATCAGCAAGAAGGTAACCACGGTCTGCAATTTGTCCACCGCTCTCAGCGTAGAATGGTGTTACATCTAACATTAATTGTCCTTCTTCACCTGCTTGTAAGCTATCTGTGAACTCACCATTCTTCACAAGTGCAGCAACGTTACTTTCTGTTCCAACAGTATTGTAGCCAACAAATTCGCTCGCCACTTTAATTTCACCAAGAACACCGCCTTGTACTTGCATAGAATCAACATCTTGACGAGCTGCACGTGCACGCTCACGTTGTTTTTCCATCTCAGCTTCAAAACCTTCATGATCAACTGTCATGCCAGCTTCTTCTGCATATTCTTCTGTTAACTCAATTGGGAATCCGTATGTGTCATATAGACGGAATGCATCTTCGCCAGAAATAACCGTTGATTTTGCTTCTCTTGCTTTACCGATTACTTCAGCTAAAATTGTTTCGCCGTCATGAAGTGTTTCATGGAAACGCTCTTCTTCATTTTTCACAACTTTTGCAATAAAATCTTTCTTTTCAAGAACTTCTGGATAGAAATCTTTCATTACTTCCCCAACTACTGGTACTAATTCGTACATAAATGGACGATTAATGTTTAATTTCTTCGCATAACGTACAGCGCGGCGTAATAAACGACGTAATACATAACCGCGGCCTTCGTTTGAAGGAAGAGCTCCATCTCCAACAGCAAACGTTACTGTACGAATGTGGTCAGCGATTACTTTAAATGCTGTGTCTTGTTCTAGATTACCAGCGCGATATTTCACACCTGAAATTGCTTCTGTAGCGCTGATAATTGGCATAAATAAGTCTGTGTCAAAGTTCGTTGGCACGTTTTGTACAACTGACACCATACGCTCAAGACCCATACCTGTATCAATATTTTTCTTTGGAAGCGGCGTATACGTACCGTCAGGGTTATGGTTAAATTGTGAGAACACAAGGTTCCATACTTCTAAATAACGCTCGTTTTCTCCGCCTGGATATAATTCTGGGTCACTAAAATCATTGCCATAAGCTTCTCCGCGGTCGTAGAAAATTTCTGTGTTCGGTCCACTTGGGCCTTCACCGATATCCCAGAAGTTTTCTTCTAAACGAATAATGCGCTCTTTTGGCACACCCATTTTTTCATGCCAAATCGTAAATGCTTCTTCGTCTTCTGGATGGATCGTAACAGATAGTAATTCTTTATCGAAACCAATCCACTTGTCACTTGTTAAAAACTCCCAAGCCCATGTGATTGCTTCTTCTTTGAAGTAATCACCAATTGAGAAGTTCCCTAACATTTCAAAGAATGTATGGTGACGAGCTGTTTTCCCTACGTTTTCAATATCGTTTGTACGAATTGATTTTTGCGCATTTGTAATGCGTGGGTTTTGCGGAATTACGCGGCCATCAAAATACTTTTTCAGCGTTGCAACACCACTGTTAATCCATAAAAGAGATGGATCTTCGTGCGGAACTAATGATGCACTCGGTTCTACTGCATGTCCTTTTTCCTGGAAAAAATCTAAAAACATTTGACGAATTTGTGCGCCTGTTAAGTGTTTCATATGTATTTCCTCCTCCATTAAACTCAATTAGAAAACAAAAAACTCCCGTCCCCTATAACAGGGACGAGAGTTGACTCGCGTTACCACCCTGATTATGAAATAAAAAGCGGAAGTGTCTCACTTTTAGACACGACGGCTAGATTGCACATTGTAATCATATGCATATATTTCATCACCTCAAGTTGCCGTAACGTGGCACGACGGCAGTGATTAGCTGCTCTCAGGAATAGCGTTCTGTTACCCTTCATCTGAAGCTTCTTACAGCCTAAGGAAGCCTCTCTCTGCAAAATGGACTGTAACATACTCGTTCCGTCATCAATTTATCATATACTATATGCCCAAATTGTAGCGAATCCATTTCCATTTGTCAATGTTTCCAAAACGGCTTAGCGTGTACAATAATTGTACGAAGAATTGCTAAAAGCGGCACGGATAATAAAAGCCCGACAAGACCGCCCACTTCTCCGCCAATAAGCAACGCAAGCATAATAACAACTGGGTGCATCCGCAGCGATCTTCCTACAATATACGGAGATAGTATATTACTCTCAACAAATTGTAAAATCGCAAGCGCGATGCCAGCTTTAATAACTAAATTCGTCGATACGGTTGCAGCAATCATTAATGTTGGAATCGCTCCTAAAATAGGGCCGAAATATGGGATAATATCAGTGACCCCAACAATAATTCCTAAAAGCAGTGGATATTTCATCCCGATAAACCAAAAAGCTAGCGCCGAAACCCCGCCTAAAATTAAACAAACAAATAATTGGCCGCGAATATAATTTCCAAGAGACTTATCAATTTCTTTCGCTAACTGTTGTCCATCCTTTCGCCACTTTTCTGGTACGATTTTCCAAAAAATATGATAAAACTCTCCGTAGTCTTTTAATATATAAAATACGATAAACGGAATTAAGAAAATGATAAGAAGAGAATCAAGTATTCCTCTTGCTGTACTCATTACTTTATTTAAAAGCGCTTGTATCTTCCCTTCAATCCCTGCAAATATTTGCTTCACTTTCTCATTCACGAACTCAGGAAAATTTTCGGTTTGCTCTCTTACTCCATCTGTCCACGTTTCATACATATTTACAAATTGCGGGAATTGTTCGTTCATTTCTTGAAGCTGCGTGATAATGGCCGGCGTTCCTTTATACACACCATATCCAAGACCGCCAAAAAAAAGGATGTAAATGAGTAAAATAGCAAGTGTGCGCGGCACACCTTTTTCATGTAATTTTTCAATAAGCGGATGCAGCAAATAGGCAATAAAGCAAGCAATGAAGAATGGTGTAACTGCGACCTTGAGCACAAATAAAATCGGTGCCCACAACGGCTTAATTTTCAAAAAAACAAGTAAACATAAAAAAATCAGCAATAATAAACCTAACCGATAAATCCAAATAATTTTAAGATTCTTCAACAGAAAAACCTCCTCTATTTCTTAGTTTGAAAAGAAATAGAGAAGGTTATGTGTAAAAAATTAAAAAACGTTACCATGCCGTAATATTTTTGTAGGTATTCTAACTGTTTTGTAGAAAGGTACATATACTTAACATAACAATTACAATTTCACGCGCTATTACGCATGAATAAGCAGTAATATCCCAATTCGTTCCACAAAGTTAGGGGGAATATAATGGTTTGGTTGATGCTTGGTCTTTCCGCACTTTGTATGCTATTAGAATGGGTATGTATTGGTATTGGCATTTGGAAGGGATTTTTCATTCCCTCTTCCAATCAAGAACGTGCCAGGCATCTTTGGCACTATGGTATTTTAGGACTAGGTTGCTACGGACTTTCTCATCTCTTCTCCCAAATCGGACTGTTTTATCTCTATACAAGTACATAATGAAAGCTCCCTAAAATTAGGGAGCTTTCTCGCATGTATAATGTGAATTATAAATAGGACCGAAGCATTTTACGTGCTCTTTTCATATTTCGTTTTGAAAATACATCTTGCTTACGAGCATATTGATATGCCGCTGCTCCTATACCTAATGCAATTAATGATGAGCGCAATTTCAAAGTTAACACTCTCCTTATTAGCCGATTGTCCGTTCATTATCATCAAACAAATCATCTAGAGAACTTAATGAACCGTCTTCTTCGACTTGATGTGTATGAATTTTCCCCTTTGAAATCGATAATTCAATAAAGCAGTTCCAGCAATAATATTGATTCACACCAATTTTCCCAATATCTTTTCCTTTACAGTTTGGACAACTGAACATATGACGTTCATCTCCTTACAATCTCCCGTATTCTATTACGCCATTATGTCCAAACTGTATACGTTTATACATGAGAAGAACTGCATTACATTATATAATTTCACCTCGCTACATAAAATCATACGGTGAAATGTTTTCCACATCGAGACCTTCCTCAGTGATCACTTCAATCGCTTCGGTCTTTCCTTGCAGGCGATTACATAATGTCGTTTGACGGAGCGCATCATCAAGGCGATTTACACCAGATTGAAACGCTGATTCTTCCCCGCAAATAATTAAAAACTTTTTACTACGTGTAATCCCTGTATAAATTAAATTGCGGCGTAGCATACGATAGTAACTTTTCACAACCGGCATAATTACAATTGGAAATTCACTTCCTTGTGATTTATGGATTGAACAACAATATGCATGTGTAATTTGATTTAAATCCGCCTTCGTGTAGGTCACTTCGATACCGTCAAAAGAAACAACAACCATATCTTGTTGTTCCACGTTTTCTTTTGCATAAAACACCGACACAATCTCACCAATATCACCGTTAAACACTTGACTTTCCGGCTGATTGACAAGTTGAAGTACTTTATCTCCAGTCCTGTATATAACTTCGCCATATGCGATTTCTTTTCTTTTTTCTTTTTTCGGATTGAATACTTCTTGCAGTGCTTCATTTAACGTATTAATACCGGCTGGTCCTTTGTACATCGGAGCTAGCACTTGTACGTCGCGCGCACTAAATCCTTTTGTTTTTGCATTTTCACATACTTGCTTCACAACATCAACAATTTGCGTACCTGTGCAAGCAATAAACGAACGATCTTTCTTGTTTTGCGTCACATCAGAAGGTAACATACCTTTTTTAATCGCATGAGCAAGCTGAATGACAGATGAACCTTCTGCTTGTCTATAAATTTCCGTAAGCTTTACTGTCGGAATAACACTGGATTCCAAAAAATCTTTCAACACTTGTCCAGGACCGACAGATGGCAATTGGTCTTCATCGCCAACGATGATGACTTGAATACTAGATGGCAATGACTTGAACAATTGATTCGCCAGCCAAATATCAACCATAGAAAATTCATCAATAATAAGTAATTTTCCTTTAACAGGATCGTGCTCATTACGTTGAAACGATCCTTCTGGTGTCCATCCAAGGAGACGATGAATTGTACAAGCAGGTAATCCTGTTGATTCACTCATACGCTTTGCCGCTCTTCCTGTCGGTGCTGTTAATAGAATTGGGAACGGATTGTCATCACTATAATCCTTTGGGTCTAATGATAGACCGTTAAGAGAAGCATACATTTCAACAATCCCTTTAATAACAGTCGTCTTTCCTGTACCAGGTCCACCCGTTAAAATCATCATCGGCTCATGAAGAGCTGTTTGAATACCTTCTTGCTGAAGCGGTGCGTATTGCACGCCGAACTGCTCTTCAATTTTCCCAAGCGTTAACAACAGTTCCGATTCAGGAAAGGAAGGAAGTTCTTCTTGGCCAAGTAAACGATTGATGGAAGTTACAACACCTTTTTCAGAATAATACAAGGAGGCTAAATAGACACGCTCATCTTCTATAATAATTTTGCCTTCTCCTTGCATCATTTCTGCGCATTGCAAAACATCTTCCTCTGTAACAGACGTTTCTTGGTTATTCAACAACTCCATCGTTTGCTGCACTAACTGCTCTCTTTTCATATACACATGGCCTTCTTGCAGCGAAACGTGTTCTAATGTATAGAAGCATCCTGCTCGTACACGATCAATGTGATTGCCAGAAATACCGAGTGCTCGTCCAATATCATCAGCTCGTCCAAACCCAATACCATCTACCTCTTCAATTAGTTGATACGGATTATTTCGAATGACTTCAAGTGTCATTTCTTTATACTGTTGATAAATTTTAATAGAAAGTTTCGTTCCAAACCCATAACCGTTTAGAAAGCTCATCACTTTTTCAAGACCTTGATGTTCAATAATCGTTTCGTATATTTCTTGTGCCTTTTGCTTATTGACAATCCCGTCTAGCGCTGCGGGATCATCCATAATTTTCGAAACCGCATGTTCACCAAGATGATCAACAATCTTTTCCGCTGTTCGTTTCCCGATTCCTTTAAATAAATCGCTCGCTAAATATTGCACCATTCCTGTTTTTGTTTGCGGTAATTCTTTTTTAAATGTTTCAATATGATATTGTTTCCCGTACTTTGGATGATCTTTAAAATGACCCGTTAATGTAAACACTTCATCTTCATGCATTCGGGGAAAATAACCCGTTATCATGACCTTTTTTTCGTCATATGTTTCATTCGTTTCAATAATTTTCATACTGACAACGGAATAGAGGTTTTCTTCGTTGTGGAAAATGGTATGAAGAACTTGTGCTTTTATAAACTTTTGCTCTTCCTCAAACAAATCCATTGCATGTTGATTTCCCATTTTACCCCTCCTTCCATTTTAGGCGTCTTGCTCTAATAAACGAATACCATTACCAGCTAAAAAGTGATCTGGCTGAATCGCTACAGCTTTCTTAAACATCGCAAGTGCCTTCTCACGATTTTCTTCAAACGCATATGCAACACCTAAGTTGTAATATGCATCCGCATGTTCTTCATCAAGTTCTACAACTTTTTTAAAATAAGGTTTCGCGTAATTTACATGTTCTAGACGCGCTAAGCATAATCCGCATTGAAAAATGGCTTCAACATCATTTTCATCTAATTCAGTAGCACGTTGTAAAAACGGCAGTGCTAAACGGTCGTTTCCAAGCTGCACATATGTAATGCCAAGCATAAACGACACATCTCCAGTTTGCAGCCCCGCTTGCACCGCCTTCTCAAACGCTTCTTTCGCCTCTGCAAACAGTTCTTGCTGATAATATATATTTCCTAATCCATAGTATGCTGTAGCAGATTTCTCATCTAATTCAATCGCGCGTTTATAAAAAGCAATCGCACGCTCACTATCTCCTAATACATCTAGTAAATTCGCAAAGTTAATAAACCCGAGTGCATCTTTTGGATTTTCTTCAATCGCCTCTGTAAAGTTCTTTGCAGCTTCTTCCCAGTTTCCTTCTTTCATATATTGAATGCCTGTTTCTAGCTTATTTGACATATATCCTTCACCTCTACAACAAATTATAACAAAGAATCTATTTTCCGAGCGAACGAAAATTCGCTGTAATCTAAAAAGAAACCTCTGACCAATACAAGGCAGAGGTTCTTCTTCTTATCCTAAATAATCAAGTTTCTTACCATTACAGTATACGTCATCAATTGTCGCACCGCCTAAGCACTCATCTCCATCATAGAAAACAACTGCTTGTCCTGGCGTAATTGCACGAATTGGTTCATCACAAAGAATGCGAATCGTATTCTCATCAACGATTTGAACCTTTACACTGTTATCCGCTTGACGATAGCGGAATTTCGCTGTGCATGCAAATTCTTTTTCTTTCGGCTTATCGCTTACCCAGCTAACATTTGTCGCAAATACTTCGTCACCATATAACAGTTCATTATGGAAGCCTTGTTCTACATATAAAATGTTTTCTTTCAAGTCCTTCCCAACAGCAAACCATGGATCACCATTGCCGCCAATGCCAAGGCCATGACGTTGTCCAATTGTATAATACATAAGCCCGTCATGTTTCCCTTTCACTTCACCAGATAATGTTTGCATCTTACCTGGTTGTGCCGGCAAGTAGTTGCTTAAAAAGTCTTTAAAGTTACGTTCACCGATAAAGCAAATGCCTGTGCTATCCTTTTTCGCAGCTGTTGCTAAACCAGCTTCTTTCGCCATTTCACGAATTTGCGGCTTCTTTAATTCCCCAAGCGGGAACAATGTTTTTGATAATTGGTCTTGACCAAGTTGATTTAAGAAATACGTTTGGTCTTTATTATCATCAACGCCGCGCAGCATTTTATATTCTCCATCCATATACGCTACGCGTGCATAGTGTCCTGTCGCCACATAATCCGCGCCAAGCGTTATCGCATGTTCTAAAAATGCTTTAAATTTAATTTCTTTATTACACATTACATCTGGGTTCGGTGTGCGACCAGCGCGGTACTCATCTAAGAAGTACGTAAATACTTTATCCCAATATTGCTTTTCAAAATTGACTGCATAATACGGGATTCCAATTTGGTTACATACTTCAATGACATCGTTATAGTCTTCTGTTGCTGTACATACGCCGTTTTCGTCTGTATCATCCCAGTTTTTCATAAAAATTCCGATTACATCATAGCCTTGTTTCTTTAATAACATTGCCGCTACAGATGAATCGACGCCACCAGACATTCCGATGACAACGCGCGTTTCGTGAGGTAGTTTGTTCATCCCCTCACCTCCTATATTAATTTTGTGTTAATCGCTTCACGATCTTCACTGCTTCGTACGCTGCTTTTTCGACCTGTTCTTTCGTATTTCCCAAACCGAAACTAAAGCGTACGGATGAACGTATTTTATCGGATTCTTTTCCGAACATCGCTACAAGCACATGTGACGGATCAATCGAGCCCGCTGTACAAGCAGATCCGCTTGAAACTGCAACTCCCGCTAAATCTAAATTCATCAAAAATGACTCAATATGCATTCCTGTAAAACTTACATTTAACACATGTGGTAAACTATGCTCGAAGTTTCCGTTTACCTCGAAAGTAATGTCTTCGTCTTTAAAGACAGATATCATTATATCTTTAAATCCCTTGTACTGGGCAACTTTTTGCTCACGATTTTGTTCTGCTAACAAAATCGCTTGCCAAAGCCCAACAATGCCCGGCACATTTTCTGTACCAGCGCGGCGTTTTCGCTCTTGCTCTCCGCCTGTTAATAGCGGCTCAAACTTCACATGCTGCCCTGCATATAAAAAGCCCACGCCCTTTGGACCATTAATTTTATGTCCAGAAATTGACAAGAGATCAACACCAAGCTCTTTCACATCAATTGCCGTTAACCCGTATGCTTGTACTGCATCTGTATGAAAATAAGCACTATGTTCTTTTAATAGAGCACCGATTTCTGCCATCGGCTGCACTGTGCCTACTTCATTATTCCCAAACATAATAGAGACAAGAATCGTTTGCTCTGTTAATGCATTTTGTAAATCTGAAATGCGAATTCGCCCTGTTTCATCAACAGGTAAATACGTCACTTCAAAACCTTCTCGTTCTAATACATTACACGTATGCAAAATCGCATGATGCTCAATTGCTGTCGTAATAATATGATTTCCTTTCTTACGATTCGCACGAGCTACGCCAAGAAGGGCTAAATTATCAGCCTCTGTACCGCCGCTTGTAAATATAATTTCATTTGGATTTGCATGAATGCTGCGCGCGCACGCACGTCTTGCTTCATCCACTGCATGACGGCCTTGGCGCCCAAAGAAATGGATGCTTGACGGGTTACCAAATACTTCTGTCATATATGGAATCATCTTTTCGACTACTTCTGGGTGAGTCGGAGATGTCGCAGCATGATCTAAGTAAATGCGTTCCATAATATCTCCTTCTTTCCAAATCGTTACACACGGAATTAAATATAAAACATATAACCGCCGTTGTTTTCTTCTTCATAGCGTACTAAATCTTCTAACGTTGTACTATCAAGAACTTCTTGCACCGCATCACGAACACGGATCCAAAGCTGACGCTGCGCTGGTTCTTCCTCTTCCAACATTTCTACTACGTTAATTGGCCCTTCTAATACACGGATTACATCACCTGCTGTAATGTTAATCGGTTGATCTGACAATACATAACCACCGTATGCACCGCGTGTACTTTTTACAAGACGAGCATTACGAAGCGGAGAAATTAATTGTTCTAAATAGTGCTCAGATAAGTCGTGCGCCTGTGCAATTGATTTTAATGAAATTGGGCCTTCCCCAAACTTTTTCGCAAGATCAATCATAATTGTTAAACCGTAACGGCCTTTTGTCGAGATTTTCATATATGTAGCACCTCTTTTCAAGTCTTTTGCTTCTACTTCGTTCGTTATTCTTTTATTTTATAGGAAAAACACTCTCTGAAATCAAAATCCTTTGAAATTATAGCATAATATAGTATGATAAGGAATTTCAACTTTTCTAATAGAAATGATAACATATAAGTATACCAAATAACTCGGAATTTATTACATAAACAAGTCACTAAAGGAGAGAGAACCTATGAAACAACCACTCGCACATCGAATGCGTCCGACCAATATTACAGAAGTAATCGGGCAAGAACATTTAGTGGGCGAAGGCAAAATTTTATGGCGAATGGTACAAGCAAAGCATCTACAATCCATGATTCTATACGGACCCCCTGGAACAGGAAAAACATCAATCGCAAGCGCCATTGCCGGCAGCATCGGTATGCCTTTTCGTCTATTAAATGCTGTTACACATAATAAAAAAGATATGGAAGTTGTTGTCCAAGAGGCAAAAATGCATCGTCAGCTCATCTTAATCTTAGATGAAGTGCATCGATTAGATAAAGGAAAACAAGATTTCCTTCTTCCTCACTTAGAGAGCGGACTCATTACATTAATTGGGGCAACGACAAGCAATCCATTTCATGCAATTAATTCTGCTATTCGAAGCCGTTGTCAAATTTTCGAACTTCATGCTTTAACAGAAGAAAACCTTTTACAAGGATTACAACGCGCTTTAACAGATCAGGAAAAAGGACTAGGGGAATACAACGTCACAGTAACAGATGAAGCTCTGCGTCACTTTGCAAACGCGTCTGGCGGTGATATGCGCTCTGCTTATAATGCCCTTGAGCTCGCGGTCTTATCTAGCTTTACAACAAATGAAGAAACAGTAGAAATTTCACTTGAAATTGCTGAAGAATGTTTGCAGAAGAAAAGTTTTGTACACGACAAAGGCGGCGACGCTCATTACGATGTATTGTCAGCTTTCCAAAAATCAGTGCGCGGAAGTGATGTAAATGCCGCTCTTCATTATTTAGCTCGCCTCATTGAAGCTGGTGACATGCAAAGCATTGGCAGACGATTACTAATTATGGCATACGAAGATGTTGGACTTGCGAACCCGCAGGCTGGGCCTCGTACACTAGCGGCCATCGAATCCGCTGAACGTGTCGGTTTTCCAGAAGCTCGCATTCCGCTGGCCAATGCAGTCATTGAACTATGCTTATCACCGAAATCAAATTCAGCATACAAAGCGCTCGATGCAGCACTTCACGACTTACGAAACGGACAAACAGGTGATGTTCCAGCTCATTTAAAAGATAGTCACTATAAAGGCGCAGAATCGCTCGGCAGAGGAATTGACTACCTCTATCCGCATGATTATCCTAGTGGATGGGTGCAGCAGCAGTACTTACCGGATAAAATTAAAAACAAGAAATACTATACACCAAAGACGACTGGTAAATTTGAGCAAGCACTTGCTACTGTATACGAACGACTCCAAAATTCGCATCAAGGTAAATCAAAGGGATAATTTAAATAAAAGATTAGGAAACCTTAACGAAAAAGGTTTCCTAATCTTTATGAACGTATAAACCATT
>Ga0102589_1002658_pt1 | contig 20015 bp, 30 predicted proteins | sample AraplaMF_Col_mLB_FD_76858 | JGI IMG/M metagenome (GOLD analysis project Ga0102589, IMG submission 76858) | Arabidopsis root microbial communities from the University of North Carolina, USA - plate scrape MF_Col_mLB | ecosystem: Host-associated > Plants > Roots > Endosphere | place: USA... | reverse complement strand
GCTTTCTACACGTACGCCATTTCTTTTTAACTTCCGTTTATAATGGGCAGAATCATATCTGTCACGAGCGAATCGATCTAGCTTATGAACGACCACAACATCGAAAAGGCCTCTATCACTATCCTTAATCATCTTTTGGAAATTCGGTCTTCTATCAGTGGTGGCGGTCTTGGCTTCATCGGGGTAGTTTCCGACAAGTGCATATCCTTTATTTTTACAGTATTCCGCTATTGCTTTCATTTGGGCTACTATAGATTCTTCACGTTGGTTATCGGAACTATATCGAGGATATGCAACAGCTCTTATTTTTTTCTTTTCTTTCATGTTGGTACCTCCTTTCGAATAATGTTATTTTTTCTTGGTACTCATATGACTCAATACGCCTTTTAATCTGTTCTAATCGTTCCGCCGCCATCTTATGCGTTACGTGAAAATTTCCAGCTAGAGCGTTTATACATTCCATGCGGCTCTGTGAATCATGCAGGTAAGGAGTCAACAAATAATAAGGCAATGCAGCGTATCGCTGGAATGTAGATGCTTGCTGTTCTTGTAGGTCTCTGAACATCTTAGGTAATTCATCTTGGTGCCCTACATGTCTTAAAATGTGAGCCAATTCATGAAAGAAAATTAATCTATTCTCTCCAAAAGAACAACTATTACTAAGAAGAATGATTCCACAATTATCATGCCACACTGCCTTGGGACGTCCACTATAGTAACAAATATCAATATTGAAATATGCACCGATAGCAACTATATCAATATCGCAAGGTTCTTTTATATGTAGATGGTGATAAATATCGCAAATATATCGTTCTGTTTCCGTAGGTATGTATTTTGAAAGCATATTATCACCTTCATTAATTTTCTAGAACATATGTTCTTGTTTATGGTGAAAAGAAAAGCCCATAGGGCTAGTCTTTATTTTACTGTTCTCTCCTTCTTCTTCGCCAAGCTTCTATAGCAGCATCTGCGAACGCTTTCTCCTCATCTGTCCAGTCATCGCCACCACCGTAATAGGCGCTTCCTGAACCGAGGGGCATAGAGTTGTTTGTACGCCCTAACAAATAATCAGTCGTTGTATCTAATATATCGGCGATTGTCGGCAATATATCGCTTGGAGGTGTCGCTACTCCACGTTCGTAGTTCGAAAAGTTTGCGCGGTTCATGCCCAGCTTTTCCGCCATCTGATCCTGCGTATACCCTCGACGACGTCGGAGTTCTTTCAGTCTGGCACCTAATGTCATTGATACATACCTCACAATCTTAAAAAGAAAATTATATTTACTATTGACGTAAATAATATTTACGTGTAATATTTCTGGTGAAGGGTGGTGACAAACATGACAAATAACAGAGTCGTAAGACACCGTATGAAACAATTACGCAAAATGAAAGGCTCTCAAGATGCTGTTGGTTACGCGACGGGAGTAACTGGTACATACATTCGTCACATTGAAAATGGTTATGTTGTTCCGGGGTTAAAGTTTATGCGCCGTCTCTCAGACTATTTTGAAACGCCATTAGAAGAACTTTTCCCAGATGTTTTTCATGAAAACCGTAACTAGTATTTACGCTTTTCATTATATAACGTAAATATTATATACGCAACACCTATTTGTAAAATTTAAGTAGGTTTATTTAACTATGACATTATAGTAAATAATATTTACACATAGAAAACTATATATACGTTAGTCTAGGGAGGAGTTTCATGAAGCCAGCTATCAAGGTATCGGTGGAGTTGATTCAACATCCAGAACCAAAAAAGCTTATCGATGTATGGGCTAATGTGGTTCTCAAAGAATTAGAAAAAGGAGGCGACGCAGCATGAACCAAGATCAATTCAATGCAACCATGACTAATTGGATGCAAGAACATAAGAAAGAGTCAATTGTTTACGTAGATAACGGTCGAGTTGTGACGGATAGCCTGATGATTGCCGAAGTATTCGGCAAGGAGCACGCCAGAGTAATGCGAGACATTCGCGATTTGCAATGTAGTGTCAGTTTTCGAGTCGGCAATTTCGCCGAGTCGACATACATCAATGGACAGGGTCGCGAAATGCCGAGGTACTTAGTTACTGAAAATGGATTCTCGTTATTGGCTATGGGCTACACAGGACAGAGGGCGATGGAGTTCAAGGAGCGATACATCTCCGAATTCGAGAGGATGAAGCAACACATTCAATCAGGCTTCAGCATGAATGACCTTAGTCCAGAGCTTCGATACATGATAAAGCTCGAACAAAGGACACAGGGCGTTGAGCAGGAAGTCACTGCACTAAAGAGAGTGGTAGATAACGAGGTTTGGATCACAGAGATACAGAAGTGCCGAATACGTGAGGAAGTCAATAAGCGACTTACTACTCTTCGGTACTTAGGTTACGACAATGCATTTCATCAAGGTTTGTATAGCGCATTGAAATCACATTTCGGTGTTGCTAAGTACGACAAGATTCCACGAAAAGACTATGATATCGCAATCAGCTTCATCCAAGGATGGTATCCGAAACGGAGGAATTGAAGTGCGTGGGTTGGAGGAAATGACGCTCGAACATTTAGCTCGGTTATGGTTCCAGAATGAATTGCAGCATGCAATCCTTGTCAGAAACATTTTGAAAGAAAAAAAGACCCTTTGCAGAGGGTCGGCTTGAAAAAAATAAGTTACGGCAATTGTATACAAAATTTTGCTCCTTTGCAATAGGAGGGAGAAAGAGTGTCAGAAATCAAGTGGATTAAGTTAAGTGTCGGGCTATTTGACAACAAGAAAATAGAGGTCATAGAAACCCTTCCAGAAGCAGATACGCTCATCGTTATTTGGCTAAAGCTGCTTACTATGGCTGGAAAGTCTAACGCTGGTGGATCAATCATGCTTACCGACACCATTCCCTATACAGAAGACCAACTCATTTCGCTTATGAACAGACCAATCACAACCGTAAGGGCGGCTTTCAATCTGTTCAAACAATACGGAATGATCGAGATTTGGGAAGATGGTCGGGTTTACTTATCGAGCTGGGAGAAACACCAAAATGTTGACGGTATGGAGCGCATTAGAGAACTAGACCGGAATCGAAAGAGGAAGCAGCGTGAAAAGCAACGGGCGTTACTTCTTCAAGAGAATGGAAATAGTCACGTGACAGTCACGGGACAAGTAGCGGAATCGAGTGTGACAATTCGTGACAGTCACGCAACAGATATAGATATAGATATAGATAAAGAAAAAGAAATAAAACATATTGTTGATTCTGACGAATGCAACAACGCTTTTGAACAATTTTGGAGTTTGTATCCTAGTAAAACAGGAAAGAAGCCAGCACTTAGAAAATGGGTGTCTCTTTGGAAAGACAAACAGATAGATATGCAAACGGTCATAGAAGGAACTAAGCGATATATCGAATACGTCGAACATCGAAGATCAACAGGGTTCCAGCTTCAGTACAAAAACGGCTCTACGTTCGTTTCCCAAGAATGCTGGAATGACGAATATCAAATACCGGAGGTGGATCATGGAACCACTGGGGAAAGTGCTGAAGGAGCTTATCCCGGAATTGACTTCGGTTTCTGAGGTTGAACGATACATTTGTTCCGGTTGTGGTAATCAAGTTGTCGTGATCGAGGCCCCGATTATCGGAGGGCCGAACAAAGGAAAGATCACAAGGGGAAAACGTGGCTGCAAGTGTTGGGAAAATGAACAGGCCAGAGAAACGAAGATGCATCATCGAAAGTTACAAATTGAATACATGATCGAACGATATAGCACGGTGAATCCAGAGTTAGAACAAGCAAGCTTCGAAACTTACGAAAGACTCAATTCGAATTTAGAACACGCATTCAAGGTAGCGTTGAAATACGTTGATGACTTTTCGATTGATATTCCAGCCAACTTGCTCTTCTCGGGGATGTACGGTCTTGGTAAATCTCATTTAGCGTATTCCGCTTGTAAGGCGTTGAAAGCGAAAGGTTTCGTTGCTGTGTTCATCTCGGTTCCGAAGCTGCTGACGATTATTAAAAGCACTTATCGAAATGATTCAGATTATACAGAAGCAGAACTGTTGGATGTTCTTTCGAAAGTCGATTTCCTAGCACTGGACGACATCGGAGCCGAAAAGGTGCGGAAGGAAGAAGAAGGGGACAGTTGGGCAACTGAAAAGCTATTCGAAATCATCGACGGCAGAAGTGGGCGGCACACTTTATACACTACCAACCTTACTTCTGACGAGCTACAGCGAAAGGTCGGGCCGCGAAACTTCTCCCGTATGATGGCGAATACAAAACCTTTGAAGTTCGAGGGGAAGGATTATCGGATCAATAATAAGAGATTTTAAGGGAGGGTTAAACCATGTGCCAATGCGGAGGCAATGGAGTTGTAATTAAGCGGATCGGATCATTAACGACATTTGCACCGTGTGAATGCGTTAAACATTCAACAAAATGAGCGAACACCGTTTGAATGAGATTTGGGAGAGTTGGGATTATCACATTGAAAAAGTGGTCGAGAGCCTCGACAGGAAGGTCTACATAGCAATTAGCGATGCAACAATGAGCGGTGTTCCATATGAAAAAGCTGTCGAATTTTTCGCTAAGAAGCTATCGGACACGATTGAAGAAGTTGCAAGACAACGTGAGAACGAATCTAAGCGCACTGGAAGACGGTTTCGAGCCAAGGGAGTGTAAATGTATCACCCAAATTATTAAGAGCCTTTGGGACAGGCTAGATATGGGAGGAAGCAAAGTGAAAAAGTCGGATATCGCAAGAAATGAAAAACTGGCAGAGGCATGCTACCTCTGTGTGATGGTGAACAATCATACGGATTACTGTGTATTCCTGAATCTTTCAGGGCATGTGAATCAGATTAGTTTTAGCGTTCGCGAGTCAAAAACAGCCTACCAACGGGTTTTGGTCGAAGACGAATTTTATTTCGACGAAAAGAGGATGTTGTCAAGGAAGTTAGATAAGGTGATCGGGTTCTTAACGGAAATACTCGAAAGCAATCGGATCAATTACTCCAAGCTCAAGGCAAGCGGCTCTCATACAACATATTCGTTGTTTCGTTAAGGGAGGAAAAACGCATGCCTTACGTATGCATGAACACGAATTTCAAACTTAATGTGCGTGCGGATCGGCGAGCGAAGCAACGATCAGCAGAAAAAGTTGCTGCTGGCGAGCGTTGGGAATTCGTTCGTGGAATGTACGGAAATGTCTATGAAGTCGTAGACCACGAACGGCTTCGGTGGTATCGACAGGATCAACCTTTAGACGGTCAATACGACTTATTCGAAGGTTTCCTTCCGCTCATGTGCGACTATTGCGGCAGTGTTGTAAATGAAATCTCTCTTATTCATTATCATAGTGTTTACTGGTTTCGAGTAAGACCTAAACTTTCAACTGCTGAGTGGAAACAAAGCTTTGTAGACGTAAAGTTTTGTCGTTGCGATACGTGCCAGCATGGTCCCTTGCCGATACCAAAGGGATTGATTGGATACCACCTAACGGAACTATACCAAGATGGAAAATTGATATATACGCAAGAACGCAAACAATGAGAGGGCATTCGTGCCCTCTAAGGGAGGCGAAAAGATATGAAAACGGAAAAAATTGAAATCCCTACTTGGGAGTTGTTAGAGAGTTTGGGAGTTCCGACAGTTGAGCTAGTAGACATTGACCTGAAAGGTGATGTTGTTGTTTTGACAGTCGTAGAGGCAGGGGAGGGAGAACAGATGCAGCATGGACAATTAGTTATTGCTGAAGAAAAGGGATTAAAAGATGTACAGGTATTTCAAATCTGTGAGTGTGATGCAGTAGCAGCATATACGGTTGAGGAAGCAAAAGCTTGGTACAAAGAATTAACAGGTGTGACGGATGACGAATTATATCCAAATGAAGAAATTGAGATTGTGCCGCATGTAACCAAAGTGTATGAGAGTGAAGATTCCGCCAAGCTGATTACTGTTCGAGAAATCATAGAAACGTATTTTAACGGTGAGCCATTCATTGCGCTTTCAACTGAAGGGTGAGGAGGTACAAACAATGTTGCACGATCTTAAAATCCTACCTGAATATTTTACAGAAGTCGTGGCAGGGAATAAAAAGTTCGAGGTTTGCAAAAACGATAGGGGTTATCGGACTGGCGATGTGTTGGTGTTACGCGAGTGGGATTCATTGAAAGAAAAGTACACAGGGGAAACATTCTGGTGCAAAGTCACTTACATCCTCGAAGACTCGCCGTATCTGCAAAACGGATTCGTAGTTTTGGGAATTTCACATTTGAACGAAGTCGGGCAGCTAACCGCACTACGCTTCGATTCATGGTCTGAATTTATCGAAGCTGTCGGAACTACGATAATTAGAGAACAAAAGCTTTTCGATGCAGCTATGAACACGCTAGGGGCTACCAGCAAGGCAGGGGCGCATACCGAAGCTGCTAACATTCATTTCAGATTGCGAACGGCGCTTAAAGAGATTTATGGGGGTGATGTCTTTGAAACTGAGTGCAAAGAAAAATGACCTGATAAAAGCTATTCGATGTATGACATTCCCTAAGTCAAAGCTGCTTATCGAGGCGGTAGACAGCACCGTAAAGCTATCCAGTTCAGATGATACCGTTGTAATCAAGTCGCAGGTGGATGCAGATGTACACCAGATCGGAAAATGCTGCGTGTCGACACCTATCATATTTGAGATTCTTTCTAAACTAAGAGGAGACACGGTAGACCTCGAAGTTAAGGAAGACAAACTCAGTATCAAAGGTAGTGGGAAGCAAAGTATTGTTGTAGCCACGTTGGACGTGGACAGCTTCCCGTTTCAACTAAATGAGCCTGATTCATGGCACTTCACAATTGATTCAGAAGTTATTAAAAAGGCATTTAAAAAGACTCTTCATTCTATCACTGTTGATAAGGTTCCGAACGCACTTAAAGGGATGCAGATAAAAGCAGATGGTTCTATTTTGACATTCACAGGCTGTGACGGAAAGCAGTTTGCAATATATTCAACGCACATACCTAGCGAGGAACACTTTGAGGCAATTATTCCTAAAGAGCATCTGAAACTGGTTGAGAACATTTTAATAGAAAAAGAAATCAGTTTCACGATCTCAAACAGCTTCGGAGTATTCGCGACTGAGAAACACATTCTATACACAAGGCTGTTGGTAGAAAATTATCCGCCAGCGCCACCCGTTCTAAGTAAAGATTTAAAGTGTCAAGTCGAAATAGATTCCTCGGAATTAATAAACTCGATTGAGTTGGCTACAATCACGGCGAACAAGGATTCAAAGGGAATTAAGGCCGTGCTATTAAAAACCGTTGAAGGCGGTATGGAAATTGCAGCTCGTAATGAATTGGGTAAAACAACGGATTTCATAATCGCGGAAACGAACGGGGAAGAAATCACAAGTGCATATGATTCAGGATACTTAATTCATGCGTTAAAGGCGGCAGATTTGCCCAATGTTAAGTTGGGGTTTGTCGACAAAAACGCCCCGTTGATAATCAACGGTGAAAGCAGCAGCTTCTTGGTTGGGGCGGTTTTAAGTAGGGAGGTGTCTTAGGTGGAAGGACAAGTTGAAATGGTCATTAAAAACGGCGTTCTCACTATCGAAAGTTGGGAGGTCGCAGAAAATGAACGATCTAATCCAAGAATACAAAAAGACGATCAAGCAATTGAAAATCGGAAGAGAATCGGCGCGTGATGAAGCCGAAAAGAAGACAATGAGCGAAATGATATCCAGCACGCAATTTTCGTTGGATTGGCTGAAAAACGGATTCCATCCAGAAAACAGAAGAGGAATCCATAGGCGGTCAATGGCACAAAGAACGATACCAATCAATCCATTATACATGCAGTCGTTCGCGTCGCCCGGATCGTGCGGGAGTTACACAACATTATCTGATTACGAAAGATTTCAAATAGAGGATGCATTATCGGAGCTTTCAGAGCAAGAACGGCAGGTATTCACCCTTCATCGTGGGCTAGGGTTTTCCCTAAGACAAATTGCCCTCGAAATGGATTTGACGAAGAGTTCAGTCCAAACTTGCTTGGAACGAGCAGAAGAAAAAATAAATAGGAAGAAGCAAAACAGTTTCTTCCTAACAGGATAATGAGGAAAGCCGCTGAATGATCCAGCGGCTTTTTCTTTTGGTTGCAAAAAGAAAGACTCCTCATGAAGAGAAGTCTTTAATGCCGAGTTTTTCTTTCAAAGCATCCTGCAGCGTCTGAGAAAAGTTGATTCCTTCTTGGGCAGCTTCATCATTAAGCCACTTAGGAAGGGTGACGGTCTTATTTATAGCCTTATTACGGATGCGCTCACGAACAAAGTCGGTATTCGCTTGGACAAGGGTATAGAACTCTCCGGCGTTTAGCGAGATAGACTTCGGATTCGACGGATGAGGGATAGTGTCTTGATCCTCTTCCATAAGGTAAAGATGCCCACCGAGAGCGTCCTTTGCCATAGATAACGCTTCTTCTAACGTATCGCCTTCAGTGATGCATCCAGGTAGATCAGGGAACGTGACAGTATAACCGCCCTCGTCTGGTTCGCCTGGAGAGAATAAGGCAGGGTAAATGTACTTACTCATATATGATTAACCTCCTTGGAAGGCGGGCTATATTAGCCCCGCCTGTTTGAAGATGCTTTCTCTTGTTTTCCGTTTAATGTCTTTCTTCGGGTGAGGGACGGAAACCTTGCCCTTTTTGGTTGGATGCTTGAAGTGATAATGGTCACCTTCTGTATTTTTATGTACCCAACCATCAGCTTTTAGGATTTTGATGATTTCACGTGATGAGTATGCTTTATCTAGGTTGACCATGTTGACCTCCTTTCTATATTTATTATAACACGTGTAATAACATGTGTAAATAGAAATAACAAATGTTTTTACACGTGTAGAAATGGAGCGAGTGAAAATATGCTTTTTTTGTCGTACGGTTGCCACCTATATGTGAAAGCCTAAAATCATTAACAACATAACCTTTTTATAAGCCGTCTCTTCGGGGGCGGCTCCTCCATTAGTCGCTTTATACGAGCGGCTTTTTATTTTGCGCCGAAAGGATGTGAGGCCGTGGTGAGAAAGGTTAGCCCGTTTCCATTCCGAACTGATCAACTAGACAAGCGAGAACAACCGCAAAAATGCAAAGGTTGTGAATGGGGAAATTGGGACGGTGTTAAGCAGTTTTGTCCGAAGCCGAAGGAGAAATGTGTGCGCGAAAACGGCGGTGATAATTCTTGAAGATCGTTCAACCTATACGCGATCCAGAAATAATAGAGGGCATGAAGCATTATTTCCTTATGCAGAGTATTCGAAATTATTTATTTTTCTGCATCGGCATTTATAGCGGCTTGCGAGTAAACGACTTGCTTTCATTAAAGGTTAAGTCCGTGAGGAATCAAACTCACATCTACATCAAGGAAAGCAAAACGAAGAAGAGCAAGAGATTCATTATTCATCCAGAGATCAAGCCAATACTTGACCAATATATCGCTAAGATGAATGACGATGACTATTTGTTCCCTTCACGCCAACGAAAGAAAAAAAGCGGAATACGTGGGAAGCCGATACACCGCACGACTGCATATAAGATGCTTAATAAAGCGGCACAGGAATTTAACTTGACCGAATTTGGTTGTCATACTCTTCGCAAAACATGGGGCTATCATTTGTATATGCGTGACCCCACTAAACTAGCGTTACTAATGGATATGTTCAACCATAGCGATCAGAGTATCACTTTGCGTTATCTGGGGCTTACTCAGGATGTGATGGACAAGGCTATATTGGAATTGAGTTATTCATAATCAAGTGTATTGTGCACTCATTTTCAGAAAGCGAAAGAAGACTAGAATTGGCAACATTATTTCCAAAATCGTGAGTGCAACAGAATATAGGTTGTGATGTACTCAAGAACCATTTATTAGTTAAAAACGGTCGCAAAGAGGTCGTAAGTCATTAATCATGATTCGACTAATAAATGGTTAATCGTAATCATTACGTGAAAACAAACTCAATTGACTATATCACGGGGGTGGGGCGGGTGATTTAATGCCGAGAGAACGAAGTCCAAACAGGAAGAAAGCATTCAAAATTTGGTGCGACAGCGGGCGTATATTGAAGCCTTCCGAGATTGCCAAAAAGATCGGTGTTAGTGCTTCGCTTGTCCGAAAGTGGAAAAGTGTTGATGAATGGGAGCTACGAACAGACCCGAAGTCGGGCGCGCCATTAGGCAATAAGAATGCGTTAGGCAACAAAGGTGGTAGAGCGCCACTCAGGAACACAAATGCCGTCACTCACGGGATGTACCAGACAATATGGGCTGACATGCTTGATCCAGAGGAACAAATAAAAATGATGGAAGTGGAAACAGATCCGAGGAAACAAGTCGAGAATGAAATACGATTCTTGGAGCTGCGCGAACGTCGAATGCTCATGAGAATTAATAAGCTTCAGGAAGGTTGGGATTCAGAGAGCGTTACAAGCAGCTACGACTTAGTAAAGGGCGACGAGACGGAAGTTACAATGTATGAAGAGAACGGCAATGTTACCTTCATGTCTGTGACCCAACCGAAGTTCAAGGAAGTTGGTCGAACTGTTAAGAAGCCTCATGTGCTTGAACGCATATTGGCAATTGAGGATGCTTTGACTCGTGTTCAAGATAAAAAAGGGAAGTTTATCGAGCTGCTAGACAAGATCAATCGAGGCGAGCTGAACGACGAAGAAAAGCGCGTTCGCATCGAGAAGTTGAAAGCAGAAACCAAACTATTGAATCAAAAGGCGTGGTAATGTATGGCGAGATACGCTATTCTTCAAACTTTCTATGCCAGTAAAGAATGGCGGGAATTTCGCGCTGGACTCATTGTCGAACGCGGTAACCGCTGCGAACATTGCAAGGAGATCATACCAAGACCGATCGACATCATCGGTCACCATAAGACCGAACTTACACCCGAGAATGTGCATGACCATATGATCAGCCTTAACCCAGACAATGTTGAATTGGTTTGCTACGACTGCCACAACATCGAACACAATCGTTTTGGGTATCAGGGCAAGAAAGCCGTGTACTTGGTATATGGGCCGCCGCTTGCTGGAAAGAAGACGCTTGTCATGCAGCAGATGAAGCGCGGTGACATTATCGTGGATATGGATCGGTTGTACGAGGCGCTGTCAGGACTGCCGTATTTCGATAAACCGGACAACCTATTCAATAATGTGGTAGGTGTGCATAAGCTCCTATTAGACAACGTGAAGACACGTCTTGGTAAGTGGAACAATGCTTGGATTGTTGGCGGCTATGCCGATCGTTATAAGCGTGAACGATTAGCCGAAGACCTGGGAGCCGAGCTGGTATTCTGTTCGGCAACTATAGAGGAATGTATGAGTCGCCTCGAAGTGGATGAGGACAGGCGATATCGCAAGGATGAATGGGGGAAGTACATTGGGAAATGGTTTGAATCCTACCGTGAATGAAGTCGATAATCTAAGCCGTGAAGACCGAGAGTATTTCGAACAAATGGAAGCTTGGGTTAAGGAGCAAGAGGCAAGGGAGAAACAAATACGCGCGACCATCGATACATCCAGCGAGATTGTAAAGCAAAATCAAATTCAATTAGAGTGGCACATCAAGCGGATGGCTCCTCATCTGAAAGAATATGATGAATGGCGTGAAAGTGTTGGACTTGGGTCTAGGAAATAGCCCCCCGGTCTTTTTTTATTTTTGATAATTTTTATAACCGTTTAGGGAACACAATTTTCACACACGGCCAAAATTTTGAAATTCGTCTGGAGGGAATGAACTTTGAAAAAAAGCGAGGTGTTCGCTCTTGAATTGGCGAAGCTGCGCGAAATATTTCAAGATGTCGAACCATCTAAGGCGAAGTTATGTGATGGATTGATCGAAGATGCTGCATTCTTGGTGGCAGAGAATCATGTTCTAAAGAAAGTGTTATCTGTTACAGGCATGGTGAAAATACATCCTAGCAATCCTGAGTTGCAGAAGCCAACCGAAGCAGCTAAGCAATATTTGAAAAATCTGAATTCGTACTCCGTTGTCATTAAGACTTTACACGGTGTATTGAATAAAACCATCATCGAAGAAGAAGACGAACTGAGTGATTTTGAATGAGTCAAACAGCAGCGCATGCTTATCTAGCCCATTCGCATCTTTTAGAATATATCAATAAGTGCAAATCCGGTGATATTATAATCGGCCAAGAATTAATGATTATGCTAGATGTGCTTCTGTCACATTATGATAATCCTGAAATAAAGGTTGATTATACGGAAGCCCACAAGCGTATTAAATTTATCGAAACGCAGTGCAGACACTTCGAAGCACCATTCGCTGGCAAACCTTTTAAGCTGGAACTGTTTCAAAAGGCGTTTATCGAATCCATATATTCTTTCCTGATTTATGATGACGAGGCTGGGCGTTACGTCAGGTTATATCAAGACATCTTGTTTGTGGTTGGTCGAAAAAATGGAAAGACACCTCTCATCTCCGCTATTAATCTTGCGGAGTTTTTTTGTGGGGAGGCTGGTACAAAAATATTATGCTCAAGCAACGACTACGAACAAGCGGATTTAATGTTCCAGGCTATAGATGCCATGCGCGAAGAAAGCCCGACACTTTCTAAAGTAACAAGGAAAAACATCAAAGGTATATTTTTTGGGAATCCCAAAAAGCCGAAGAAGAAAGGGAAGTTTAGCTACGCCAATAAAGGCAATATACGAAAAATATCGGCGAAGACAGGTGCGAAGGAAGGTCGCAATATTAAAGTTGCTGCGGTCGATGAAGTGCATGAGCTAAAAGACAATACTTCCATCATGCCGATTAGACAAGCATTATCTACGCAGGACGAACCTTTATATTGCGAGTTAACCACTGAGGGAGTAATAAACGATGGTTACTTAGATGAGAGGATGAAAGAGGCACGTCAAGTCCTTGATGGTGAACTTGATCGAAAGCGCTGGTTAATCTGGCTTTACACACAGGACAGCGAGCAGGAAGTTTGGCAAAACGAAGAATCTTGGTATAAATCGAATCCAGGTCTAGGCGTAATCAAGAAGAAACGATTCCTTCGTCAGATGGTTGAGGAAGCAAAAAGCAGTAAATCGAAGCGGGTGTTTGTGCTCTCTAAGGATTTTAATATCAAGCAGAACAACGCAACGGCTTGGTTAACTTCGGATGATATCAAGAACGAGGAAACATTCGATCTTGAAGAGTTTAGAAACTGCTTTGCCATTGGCGCCGTGGACTTATCCAAATCTGGTGACTTGGCAAGTGCAAGGATCTTACTCATGAAACCGGATAGGCCAGAGAAGTACATGTTTCAAAAATATTTCATACCAGAATCCAAGCTTTCCAACTTATCAAAAGAAGATAAGGCAACGTTTAAAGACTGGATACGACAAGAATTAATCGAGGTGTCGCCCGGTAATGAAAATGACTTTAGTTTAGTCACCGCTTGGTTTGTACGCCTATACAAAGATTACGGCATTCGTGTCTACAAGACAGGATATGACAAGTGGTCTGCTGTCTATTGGGCAAAAGAAATGGATGGTTACGGTTTTGATTGCGTGCGTGTAGCTCAAGAGTTTGGTAGCATGTCCGAGCCAATGAAACTAGTTGAAGCTGATTTACAAAGTGACAAGATCATTTACAATGATCATCCTATAGATAAATGGTGCTTGGAAAACACGGCCCTAACGCTGAATTCCAAAATGGAAATTATGCCTGTAAGAGTTCAGGGGAAGGAAGACAAAAAAATAGACGGTGCTGTTACGATGATCATCGCCTATCGGATATACATTGACAACCGGACGGAGTTCTTAGAGCTTGTTCGGCGCGGGGGGTGATAGATTGGCATTAATAGCAAGCTTTAAAAATCTTATTTCCAAGGGAAAAGAGTATATTCGGGCTAAAATGCTAGGTGGATATACGCCTACATTTTCCCAATTTGGACAAGATATCTATGCTTCAGATGTGGTCCAGAACTGCATAGATATTATCGCGACAGAGATCAGTAAATTACAGCCGAAACATATTCGAACCGATAGCGATGGAATGCAAAAGATTCCTAAGAGCAGTTTAAACCGACTTTTCAAGTTTGCACCTAATCCGGTCATGACGACTCGAGATTTCCTTGAAAAGATGGTGTGGCTGCTCTTTTTAAATTACAACGTCTTCATATATCCAATATTTGAGTACAGAAAGGATTCGCAAGGTTCGGTCAGATATTACACAGGATTCTATCCTCTTAATCCATATCAGGTGGATTTTGTAGAAGATGTAGCGGGAGCACTATACGTCAAACTACATTTCCCATCAGGAGATGCTTTTACAATTCCATATTCGGATATAATCCACATCCGAAAGAAGTTTTCCGTCAATGACATTATGGGCGGCGGCCTAAATGGGCAGCCAGATAACTCAGCACTCCTGAAGGTGCTAGAAATCAATGATGTTGTGTTGCAAGGTTTGGAAAAAGGAATTAAAACTAGCATGTCCGTTCGAGGAATCATCAAAATATCAACAATGATGGATGATGAAGCACAAAGGAAAGAAAGGGCACGATTTGAAAAAATGCTGAATTCCGGTGATTCGGCTTTATTACCTTTGGACATGAAAGGCGATTTCCTACCTGTGAACATTGATCCGAAGTTTGTAGATAAGGAAACGATGGCCTTTTTGAAAAGTAGCGTCCAAGAATGGTATGGGGTATCTCAAGCGATACTTGCACGAGATTACAATGACGAGCAATACCAAGCATTTTACGAGAGTACATTGGAACCGTTGATAATTGGGCTTGGACAGGCATTTTCTCGAACTTTGTTCACTGATCGTGAGCTTGATACAGGAAACGAAATTATCTTTTATCACAAAGACGTAATGTATTTGAGTACCAATGCGAAGTTGAATTTATTAAAGACAGCAGGGGAACAAGGTTTGTTGTCAGATAATCAAAAGTTGGCTTTACTTGGTTACCCGCCAGTAGAGGGTGGGGATCGTCGAACTCAATCACTTAATTACATTGATGTGAACTTGATAAACCAATATCAAATGCAGAATAAAACAAAGGCGGTGAAAGACGATGGTGAATAATTTGCCGGGTCTTATGTTACGTGAAAAAAGGACATATACCTTTCCTGATTTAAGGGCCGAGACAGAGAACGGGATTATTCAAGGCCATGCCGCTGTATACGATCAGAAAACAAATATCGGCGGGTGGTTCGAAGAAATAATCGAACGTTCGGCCTTTGAAAACACAGATTTTCGGGATGTGGTTTTGACTGTAAATCATAACCTTCAAAACATACCGTTAGCTAGAAGTCGTAATAATAACGCCAATTCCACATTACAGCTATCGGTGGATGATATAGGGTTACTGGTACGAGGATCACTCGATACAGAAAATAACACAGAGGCAAGGGCGCTTCATTCTGCCGTTGCTCGTCAGGACATCACAGGGATGTCCTTTATTTTTTATATTAGGGATGCCAAATGGGAAAATCTCGATAGTGATCTTCCTACACGTAGGATCACCGATATAGCTAGAGTTATCGAAGTGTCTGCTGTCTCTTTCCCTGCTTATGCAGGAACTGACATAAACGCTCGTGACGAACAGGCGCTGGAGAGCGCCCGTGCTGCGCTGGAGAGTGCAAGGTCTGGACTGGTGAGTTCAAGTAACGAGCTGGAAGTGTTGAAATTAAGAAATCAAATTTTAATGAAGGGCTAAGGTGAAACGATATGAAGAAAAAGTTACTGGAAATGCTGGCGAAGAAAGAAGCGAGAAAAACAGAATTGGGTAACAAAGCGAATGCAGCAACAGCGATTGAGGAATTGAGAAGTATTAACACGGAATTGGAGGGATTGAACGCAGAGATCGCAGAGTTGCGAGGGATGATTGAGTCCGCTCCGAATGATGAAGGGAGTGACGAAGGGGAGTTGCGCGATCAATTCCCGCATCATCAAACAGAACACCCAAACAACTCCGTTATCGATCAAGGCCAGATTTTGAGATCGTACGCGCTTGGAGGAGGCCAAGCTAACGGGAATGATTCAAAAGATTTGGAAAAGAAATATGATCAGCGCGGGGCGGATTTGAAGAATAAGCGATCCGTTGAATTTGCATTGGAAGAACTTCCGGAATTCCGAGCTATCTCGTTAGGTAGCGGCTCGCTTGTGGCACCCAAACATTCTAGTAACACGCTTAACCCTGCCTTCAATGAGGTATCAAGCCTCATTGATACAGTAAACTCTGTACCACTACAAGGCGGCGAAAGTTATGAAAAGGGCTTTGTTATTGGGGAAGGAGAGGGTGATTATACAAGTGAGGACGGAAATTACCATGAAACCGAACCGAAATTCGGTTATGTAACGATTAACAAGGCGAAAGTTACGGCTTACACCGAATTGACCGACGAGGCCACTAAGCTACCAAATATTAATTATCAGTCTTTGGTAGCATCTAGCATTAGTAAGGCAATCCGCAAGAAAATCGCAAAGCAAATTATTGCAGCAGTAGGAAGTAGTAATTCGGTAAATGGAATTTTTAAAGCTCCTGCCGAAGTCATTCCTGCCGAGTCTGATATTGAGCTGAGCAAGATCGATGAAAACACCCTTGATAAAATCGTATTCGCCTTTGGTGGTGATGAAGATGTAGAGGGCGGGGCTTACTTGATTTTGAACAAAAACGATTTAGCAGCATTCGCGGCAGTGCGTAGTAAGGATGGGAAGAAACTTTACAACATTACCCTTGACGGTAATAAAGGTACGATTTCCTCGGACTCTAGCTATTCAGTTAAATTTATCATTAATAGTGCTTGCCCGGCGCTGACATCCGACAAAACAACTGACGGAACTTATTGCATGGCTTACGGGAATCCAATGAATTATGAACTCCCTGTATACTCAGGGCTTACCGTTGAGGAAAGTCGTGATTATAAGTTCAAATCTGGACAAATCGCCTTCCGTGGAGCTATTTGGGTAGGTGGGAATGTAGCTGCTTACAAGGGGTTCGTCCGCATCAAAAAAACGGCTACGCCTTAATAATCCATTTAGAAAGAAGGGGGTTCCCCTTCTTTCTATCTTAAAGGGAGCGGGTGGATTATGGATCTTAATATCATAAAAAGCTACATGCGCGTTGATTATGACGAAGACGATCAGCTCATTAGCGCCTTAATGCTCGCCGCTAAAATTTATCTATCGAACGCTGGGGCGAAAGAAAAGGCTAATAACGAGCTATACAACGTTGTCTTGATGATGTTGACCACCTTCTTTTATGAGAATCGTTCTGCCGATGCTACCGTGATACCAGGTACCATAAACAACTTGATAACGCAGCTCAGTTGTAGCAATTAAGGAGGGATTCCATGGAAGCAGGGAAAATGAAACCTATGGAACTATGGGCCGATGTCAAGGATACAAATGAATTACTCGAAACAAGCATCAAGCCAAAGAAACTTCGTATAGTGTGGGGTGAAATAATCCCACAGACAGGAAGCTTACAGCGCGGGCAGGCAGACACGGTAATTAGTAAGTGTACTCATAAAATAAAAATGCGTTATGGATCAGGAAAGGACATCAAGGAGGACATGTGGCTCTTGTACCGAGGTCATCGGTTTGATGTTCGATTCATACTTAATCCTTACTTCAAAAATGAATCACTTGAAATATTTGTTGAAGAGGTGACAGGATGAGTCGTGATGGTATAGATATCAGTGGGTTGGACGATTTGACCAAGCAACTCATGAACTTGGCTACTCGCAAAATGCCGCGCGAGACGAAGAAATTCATGCGCGAACAAGGAACTAAATTGAAACGGAATACTGTAAAAAAGGCGAGGCAGAAAGTCAAGAAGAAGACGGGGAATTATATCAAAGGCATAAAGCGGGGGAAAGTCTACAAATACAAGGGTGATGAAACCAGTATTCGAGTATACAATTCCATGCCTCATTCCCACCTGATTGAACAAGGTCACCGCATCGTTGGCAAAGATGGTTCAGAACACGGATTCCAGCGCGGCGCATTCGTGTTCAAAGAAGCGGGAGAGCAGTTTCAAGAAGAATTCGCACGTAATTGCGAACAATTCACACATGAGCTGCTAGAGAAAGGACTAAGGTAATGTTGAAAGACTTGGCTTTAGCCATTAATAAAAAGCTAAAAAGCACATTCCCGAATATCGGGATCAACTCAACTGACATTAGTGAGGGCTTCGAAAGGCCCTCTTTTTTTGTGGACTTTGACGGTTCTACCAGGCAGCAGCAAAGTTCCAGGCGCGTAGACCGAAGCATTAGTTGCATAATTTACTTTTTTCCAACCGACAGATATCAACACAAAATTGAAATGCTGGAAGTCCAGGACAGACTTGAAGATGCTTTTCGGGACGAGTTAATTATTAATGATCATGTGCGGTTGTATATGGGGGAATTGACAGCATCTAAAACGGATGGTGTTCTTCAACTCAGTTTCGACATTGTATACACATCTATTAACGATCCGAAGAGTGATGATGATGCTTTGGAATACATGGAAGAATTACATTACAAAGGGTGATAGGAATGAGTATTGGGCTTCCCAAGATTGAGATTACCTTTAAACAACTAGCTCAAACAGCTATTTCGCGTTCGGCACGTGGAATTGTCGCATTGATCGTAAAAGACGATACCGATACGACATTTGATGTAAAGGAATACAAGTTACCTTCTGAAGTAGAGGCATCCAAGTACACGGATGCGAATGCGCAATACATCAAAGACGTGTTCGAAGGCAAGCCGAGCAAGGTTATTGTAGCTCGTGTAGCGATTGATAGCAAAAACGCCACGACCGATGCTATTAAAGTGATTGGATCGCGCAAATACAATTGGATTGGACATGCTGAAGGAATTGCATCCGAACAACAAGCGTTAACTGCATATGTCAAGGAACAGGAGACAGCCAATAAGAAGAATATCAAGGCCATTGTCTATAACGTCACCAATCCTGATAGCATGGCTGTCGTTAATTTCTCGAACGAGGAATTGACATACAAGGACGGTGTGACCATCACAGGTGAAAAGTATGTAGCTAGGCTGCTTGGGCTGCTTGCGGGTCTGCCAATGACGCAATCAGGGACATATAAACCGCTGCCCGAGCTGCTGTCAGTGAAAGAGCCTGTGGACGTTGAAGCTGCGATCAATGCTGGCAAATTAGTATTAATCAATGACGAAAACACAGTTCGTATCGGAAGGGCCGTCAACTCGCTAACGACTGTTGGGGACGGAAAGTCTGAAGACATGAAAAAAATTATTGTCTGCGAGACAATCCACCTCATAAAAGAGGATATCTTCAATACGTTCAAAAGCGACTATTTAGGAAAGTTCAAGAACAAATACGACAATCAAGTATTGTTGATTAGTGCGATTAACACATATTTCGACATCCTCGCTTCAGAGGATATTTTAGACCCGGAATATGATAATCGTTGCTTCGTAGATGTGGAAGCGCAGCGTAAGGCGTGGATAGAGAGCGGGAAAACCGAGGCATTGGATTGGGATGATGCCACGGTTCGAACCAAGACATTCCGAAGCAATGTGTATTTGGCTGGCAGCGTCAAAATTCTTGACGCGATGGAAGACTTCAGATTCGCAATCACGATGGAATAGGAGGGGTGACAAGTGGCGAACAGAGGAAATGAAGTGCTGTCCGGTTCGGATGGCGCGGTATGGGTCAACGGCGAAGAATGGGCCGAGGTGAAAGCGTTAGAAGCCAAGGTTACTGGCGAGTTCGAGGACGTTAATTTTTGTGGTGACTACAACACTTACAAGCGATTCATGGGAAGAACTGGTGAAGGTACGATTACTTTGTTGAAAATAAGAAGCAGAGGCGCGCAAATTATGGCGCAAGCCTTTAAAACAGGGGTGATGCCCGAGATCAAAATCATCACGAAGTTAACAAACAAGCAATATGGAAAGTCGGAAAGAGCGGTAATCAAAGACGTTGTTTTCTCGGAATTTAATTTGGCCAAATTCGAAAAT
>Ga0102589_1002656_pt1 | contig 20023 bp, 18 predicted proteins | sample AraplaMF_Col_mLB_FD_76858 | JGI IMG/M metagenome (GOLD analysis project Ga0102589, IMG submission 76858) | Arabidopsis root microbial communities from the University of North Carolina, USA - plate scrape MF_Col_mLB | ecosystem: Host-associated > Plants > Roots > Endosphere | place: USA... | reverse complement strand
ATCTTGCGAAAAGGAGTGAATCTTTCTTTTTAAAGAGAACAAATATATTAACGTTTTCAGAATTAATTTACCGTATGAAAGATAATGCAACGATGTTTTTTATAGTGTCTATTATTTCAGCAGTTGCATTTACAGCGATTGGTACAACAGCTGCAATTGGAAGTAAAGATTTGGTAAGGATGACAAATCCGTATACATTTTTATATGGGGATTTTGAAAACGAAAAAGCATTAAATAAAAATATTTCTATTATAAAAAAACACCTTTCTGATGCTAAAATTCCGTATCGAATGGCTTCAGCTTCGTATATATACACAGAAAGTAATGTAATTGTAATGAAGTTAAGTGAATATAACGATCTTGCTAAAGCACTCGGGTATCGACAAGAAACGATTGGAAATGAAGATGAAATCTTGTTAATTCCTGGAATCGTATCACAAAAACAAGAATTTAAAAGTGGCAACTATAAAAAAAATATAGAAGTCATTCAAGGTGAATGGACAAAGACATTTCATGTGAAAAAAGCTGTAGAAAATTTAGTTTTACCACATGATACAAGAAGTATATATATCGCTGTTCAGGATCATGTATATGATGAAATACCTATTACTAGTGACCCAGATAATCTTGATATTCCATATCGTACTTACGGATTTGTTGTAGACGATTGGATAAAAACGAAGAGAATTTCAAACGAATTAATTAGTACATTCGCGAAAGAAGAAGGTAGTTTTCAATTTCGAGCTTTAACTATAGATTTGTTAAGTGCGAAGCAAACGAATGGGCTATTACTTATGGCAAGTGTTTTAGTCGGAATCGTCTTCTTTACATTCGCTGCTAGTTTTATTTATTTCCGATTATATACGGATTTGGATCGTGATCAACAGCAATATAAAATGATTTCGAAAATGGGATTAAGTAAACGAGAGCTAAAGAAAGTTGTAACGAGACAGTTATTATTAATGTTCTTCTTACCAATTATCATTGCAGTGATACATACTGTAGTTGCTTATATGGCATTACAACAATTAGTCGATTTTTCTATTATGAATAGTTCTATCGTAATTTTAATTTCATTTATTTGTATACAAGTTTTATATTTCTTTATAACCCGTTGGCGTTACCTGCAAAAGCTTTATAAAGTTATGGATCAATAGAGTTTATTAATTTGTAATACTATATGAAAGTATGTGAAAAAATCAACTGTATGATGAAAGGAAACGCGATGAAAAGAACTTTAACTATTTTTATGTTAACGATACTACTATTAATAAGTTTTAGTGCATGTTCTAAAAAGGAGAATCTATTTCCTGCAAACGGTATATTAATAATTGGAGATGAAAATAAAATTTCACCAATTATTAATCGTTATCAGGAGATTACGAAAGCAAATGAAGTGTTTTCTGTAAAAAAAGGTAAAGTTGGAAACGGACAGGTATTAATTTTAAATGAGTCTACAGCACAAGCATTGATTAAAGCTAAAGTTTTTCGTGAACGAGACAATGGCTCTAATTATATACCTATAAATACGTTACCGAAATTCCCAAAAGAGGGTTCGCTACTGTTTGCACAAGACGACGAAAAGACTTTGAAAAGTATTAAACTAGAAGGGAAAGAGATTCCTGTCATATACAATAGTGACGCTTGGATAGGTAACAAGCGTATTTATCCAGCACAACGGTATGTAATTGTATCGAAAAACAATGTATATGAGAAAATAAAAGCAAATGAAACAAAAATGCATCTTCTTCAATTTAAAAAATCTATAGGTGACGAAAAACCTAAAATGTCGACAGATAATGCATTGGTTAATGAAAATATCAAAGTAAAAAAGCTAATTAAAGGTTTGGAAGGAGAAGTATCTTTTCAGTTTGTAACGATTGGAGGCAAATCTTAAAAAAGAGTTCAAAGTTGATAGAAACATTATCAACTTTGAACTCTTTTTAGTTTATTCCACTATTTGTGAGGAGTGGTGCTTGTCTTATAAACCATTCATATAACAAGATTACATTACTTCGTTTAATCGACTCTCATTTGTTTCTTCAATCGCATTTGAATTTTGAACTGAATTATTTTGAGCTTCTTTTTCTTTACGAACTTTTTGTAGCATTTCAAGGATGATCCATAAAGGAACACCTTTATCTTTTAACATTTTCCATAAATCTAATTCATTAAATTTATGCTCAGGTTGTTTCATATCTTTTTCAGATGAACGAATATCAAATTTGATTGGATCATTTGATTTTTTATCTTCAAGTTTTGTAGAAGAGATAGTATTATGCTCAAGATTAGATGGAGTTATTTTGGTAGGTTGAGATAATGTATGAATATTTAATCCGATTTGCATGTCTTTTCCTCCTCCTAAAGTAATTGAATTAGTTTTCTTATGATTTTTAAAGCTATTTAACTTGAGGAAACTAAATCTAATTATAAATTCAAATAATAAGATTTACAAGTTGTATTCTAAAAAAGTAAATGCTTACTTGATTTAATATTTATCAACATTTGTGTATGTTTTCTATATATACAATGTATATAAAATACTTTACATTATGTTTAAGTTAAGAACTCTTTTTTAATAGAAATATGTAAGCGTTTTATTAAGGGGGGAGAAAGAATGGGGAAGTTAATTTTAAAAATATGTTTTTTCGCATTAGTGACTGTTTTTTCGTTCACAGTAAAAACAACATACGCTGAAGAGAAGCAACAAAATAATTATCCTATCATACTAGTAAATGGATTTGCAGGGTGGGGTAGAGAGGAAATGTTAGGGGTTAAATATTGGGGTGGTGTTCATGATATACAAGAAGATTTAAAAAGAAGTGGCTATACAGTATATACTGCTGCTGTTGGACCTGTTTCTAGTAACTGGGATCGCGCATGTGAATTATATGCGCAAATTAATGGTGGTATAGTAGACTACGGTGCCGCACATGCTGAGAAACATGGACATAATCGTTTTGGCAGAACTTATAGTGGTTTTGCATCGAATTGGAGTGAAACAAATAAAGTTCATTTAGTTGGGCATAGCATGGGTGGACAAACGATTAGAACATTAGTACAGCTATTAAAAGAAGGTAGTTTTTCAGAGGTAAATTATGTAAAAAATTATCCGAACACGAATATTTCACCACTATTTGAGGGCAAGAAATCATTTGTTCATAGTGTGACAACATTAGCAACTCCTCACAATGGCACGACACTTGCGGATGGTAGTCTCCTAGTACCGTTCGTTAAAGATTTGCTCATTACAGCTGCAAGTTTGGGAGGGAATAATAATTTATCGTTATATGATTTTAAATTGGATCAATGGGGTATAAAAAAGAATATTGGAGAGTCTTTTTTCCAATACACTGATCGTATTGTAAATAGTTCACTTTGGAAAGATACAAAAGATATAAGTCAATGGGATTTAAGTACAGATGGTGCAAAGGAGCTTAATAATTGGGTAAAGACGCAATCAGATGTGTATTACTTATCCTATAGTGGACATGCATCACAAGCAACACCTATTACAGGTTTACATCTACCTCATATAACGATGAATAAAGTGTTAATGGGGAATGCATTTTTCTTAGGCTCCTATGCAAGATATGAAGAAAACCGTCCATTCATTGATACTTCTTGGTGGCAAAATGATGGTGTAGTAAATACAAATTCTATGATCGCGCCTTCTTCTAATACTTCGGTAAATAATAATGAGACTTTACAGATTGGAAAATGGAATCATATTGAAACGAAAGCAAATTGGGACCATCTCGATATGGTAGGACTTAGTGTTTCAGACACATTAGGTTTTTCTAGTATTCAAGAGTTTTATAGAACAATTGCAGAAAAGCTATCAAGATTACCGAATTAGATAATAATAAAGCGCTCTCGATGGAATTCGAGAGCGCTTTATATTATATTGAAAGAGGGATATGGTAGAAAAATATGGGGGGATATTATGAAAATTCAAGTTGTATTATCAGGATATGGAACAGTTGGCAGAGAGTTTGTAAAATTATTAAACGAAAAATATTCATATATATATGAAACATATGGTATAGAGTTAGTTTTAAGTGGCGTGTTAGGTAGAAATGTTGCAATACATAATGAAGATGGCTTATCTATTCAATACTTATTAAGGTATGGTGGCGGTAGCTCTGCAATTGAAGAATATATTGAACATCATCCGAAGGAACGAGCAACAGATAACATAAGTGGTACTGTACTGGTGGAATCTACTGTTACAAATCTTAAAGATGGAAATCCAGGAAAGCAATATATAAAACAAGCGATTGAGAAACATATGGATGTTGTAGCAATTTCAAAAGGTGCACTCGTTACAAACTGGAGAGAAATAAATGAAGCAGCAAAAATCGCAAATGTACGAATTCGATTTAGTGGTGCAACTGCGGCCGCATTACCGACACTAGATATTGGGCAATTTAGTTTAGCTGGGTGCCATATTGAAAAAATAGAAGGAATATTAAACGGGACTACAAATTATATTCTCTCGAAAATGAATGAGGAAGATATTACGTTTGAAGAAGCACTGAAAAAGGCGCAAAGTAAAGGAATTGCAGAGACGAATCCAATATTAGATGTAAGTGGTTCTGATAGTGCGTGTAAATTGTTACTTTTAACAAACAGTTTAATGGGAACAGAGAATGCGCTTTCAGATATACATATAAAAGGAATTGAACATGTTACACAACAACAAATTCGAAATGCTAAGGAACATAATAACTATATTAAATTAATAGCTTCTGCATATAAGGATCAGGTTGGAAATGTGACACTTAATGTGGAACCGCGCGAAATAGATAAAGATCATCCGCTGGCAAAAGTAAATGGGACAGAAAAAGGGATTACGTTCTTTACAGATACGATGGGGCAAGTTACTACAATTGGTGGTGCTTCTAATCCACGCGGAGCTGCAGCTGCTGCTTTAAAAGATTTAATTAACTTATATCGTAAAGATTTGTCACCTATTAGCGGGTAGTAAAACTCCTGAGTGGTGAGAGTTAATAATCAATGATCGGCATGAATCTCCCATTGATTAAAGCTACACACTATAAGACCGTACCGCCCTTTATAAAAAATACATATGTAGTGGACCTTTTGAGAATGAAATAAATATGCAAAAATGATTGCAGGGGGTAAGGAATTGTTTAAAGATTTTAAAGTTGTGAAAGAGCGTCCCGTTTATATTCAATTGAAAGATTATGTAAAGAAGATGATTATGAAAGGGCATTTGCTCGGGGATCAAAAAATCCCTTCAACAAGGGAACTAAGTGAATTATTAAGTGTGAGCAGAAATACTGTTCTTGCTGCTTATGCGGATTTAGAACAAGAAGGACTCATTTATGCAGTTAAAGGAAAAGGGAATTTTGTTGCGAAGGTTGATATTTCAAACACTTCGTCTGTTGAAATAGATTGGAAAAATAAACTTAATACCGTTACCTTATTAGCGGATGAATTAGATTTAATGAAGCATGGTGTTCGCTGGGAAAAAGGAATGATTGTTTTTAACAGCATTGCTCCGGATGAAAAGCTATTTGATGTGGAAAATTTCAAAAGAGCTTTTCTTACTCGTATGTCCATTGAAGGTGATGTCGTATTAAATTACGGCTATGCAAAAGGTTATAGACCGTTAATGAACTATCTACTTCATTATATGGAAATGAAAGGTGTAGATATTTCAAATAAAGATATATTAATTACAAATGGATTTACAGAAGGATTAGACATTGTACTATCCTCGTTATCGAAGAAATCAGGGCGAGTTATTTGTGAGAATCCGACACATCATGCTGCTTTGAAGCTGTTCCGTTTACATGGACTTGAAGTTCATGGGATTAATATGAATGAAGATGGTATTGATACGAGCGAAGTTGAAAAAAGCTTGTGTGAAAAAGGGTTTGATTTTGCATATTTAATTCCTTCTTATCATAATCCAACCGGTATTGTTACGAGTTCAGAGAAAAGAACAGAACTGATGAGCTTATTTTCAAAATATAAAATTCCTATTATAGAAGATGGATTTAATGAAGAACTACGTTATTCAGGTTCACATTTAGCACCATTATTAACTTTTGCTGGTGCGGGTAATAATGTGATTTATATTAGTAGCTTTTCGAAAGTACTTTTCCCTGGTTTACGTGTAGGATGGATCATCGCAGATAAAGAGCTAATCCATCATTTAGAAAGTGTAAAAAGAGCCAGAACAATACACACATCAACATTAGATCAAGCGGTTTTATTTCAATATTTACATGAAGGATATTTTGAAAAATATTTAAAAAAGGCAAGGTCTGTTTATAAGAAAAAATATGAGTTAGCTGTTGGGGCGTGTAACGAGTACATTCCGTTTCAAAGAATGACTGGTGATGGTGGACTTCATTTATTTATAGAGTTAGAAGAAAAAATTCATGCCCGCACACTTTTACAAAAGTGTTATGAGCAAGGGGTTACCTTTTCTCCTGGAGATGTTTTTTTCTCTGATGGAGGAGGAGCAAACACGTTTCGATTAGGATTTTCCCGTCTGAAAGAAGAAGAAATAGTTCGGGGAATCAAAATAATCGGTGATACAATAAAAAATGAAATTTGGAGTTGAGGAAATGAGAATTGGCGTTATTATGGGAGGAGTATCCTCTGAAAAACAAGTATCAATTATGACTGGAAACGAAATGATTGCAAATTTAGATGAAAATAAATATGAAATCGTACCAATTACGTTAAATGAAAAAATGGATTTAATCGAAAAAGCGAAAGACATTGATTTTGCATTGCTTGCATTACACGGAAAATACGGAGAAGATGGGACAGTTCAAGGGACGCTTGAAAGTTTAGGTATTCCTTATAGCGGCAGCAATATGTTATCTAGCGGTATATGTATGGACAAAAATATTTCGAAAAAGATTTTACGTTATGAAGGAATAGAAACACCAGATTGGATTGAACTTACAAAAATGGAGGATCTTAATGTTGATGAATTAGATAAGTTAGGATTTCCGTTAGTGGTAAAACCAAACTCTGGTGGTTCAAGTGTTGGAGTAAAGATTGTCTACAATAAAGACGAATTAATTTCAATGCTGGAAACTGTGTTCGAATGGGATTCTGAAGTAGTAATAGAGAAATATATAAAAGGTGACGAGATTACATGTTCCATTTTTGATGGGAAACAGTTACCTATCATTACAATTCGTCATGCGGCTGAGTTCTTTGATTACAATGCGAAATATGATGATGCTAGTACAATTGAAGAAGTTATCGAACTTCCAGCTGAACTGAAAGAACGTGTAAACAAAGCGTCACTAGCTTGCTATAAAGCATTGAAATGCAGCGTTTATGCAAGGGTTGATATGATGGTGAAGGACGGTATTCCATATGTAATGGAGATTAATACATTACCAGGGATGACGCAAGCGAGTTTACTACCAAAAAGTGCAGCTGCAGCAGGAATTGAATATAGTAAACTATTAGATATGATTATTGAAACTTCATTAAGAGTAAGAAAAGAAGAAGGATTTTAAATAGCAGTATCATGAATAACTTTTGACAGTTACATGAAGTATGTTATGATGAATACAATACGAAAATTAAATATTTTATCCACTAGGGGGGCCTATTATAGGCTGAGATCAAATTGGAATTTGAGACTCTTAGTACCTGATCTGGTTAATGCCAGCGTAGGGAAGTGGGAAAGACATTGCTATTTTATAAATAAAAACTGTCAATTTCACTTTCTTTACGCCTGTAAAGAAAGTTTTTTTGTTTTACAGAATTAATAATGGTGGGTAAATACTTAAATTTTATACATAGTTGGAGGGATTTAAATGACTTTTTCACAATCATTACGTAAAGAAGTAGATTCAATTTGGGAAGCTAGTTTTCATCATCCTTTTGTAAAAAAACTTGGTGAAGGAACGTTAGATTTAGCTAGTTTTCGCTATTACGTACTTCAAGATTCATATTATTTGAGTCATTTCGCTAGAGTACAAACTTTAGGAGCTGCAAAAGCACAGGAATTAGAAACGACAGCTCGTATGGCACACCATGCTCAAAATACATATGAAGCAGAATTATCTTTACATGAGAATTTTGCGAAGAAACTAGGGATTACACAAGAAGAAAAAGATAATTTTATTCCTGCTCCAACTGCATATGCATATACTTCACATATGTATCGTGCTGCGTATGAAGGACATTTAGGTGATATCATTGCAGCAATTTTACCTTGTTATTGGTTGTATTATGAAATTGGTGAACGTTTAAAAGAGTGTCAGCCAGAAGAGCCAATTTATAAAGAATGGATTTCTGCTTATGGATCTGATTGGTTCCGTACATTAGTTGAAGAGCAAATTACACGTTTAGATGCAATAGCTGAAAAAGTAACAGAGGCAGACCGAAATCGAATGAAACAGCACTTTATTATTAGCAGTCAATATGAATATTCATTTTGGGAAATGGCCTATACTTTAGAAAAGTGGCCAGTGAATACAGAAATAAAAGATGTAATTAGATAATGAGTAGAGGTATTGCTATTTACAGTTATGAATAATACTTATGTTATGTATTTGATTTCACAAAAGAAGTATCGCAAAAAGACGCATCAATCTAAGTGCGTCTTTTTTCAGTTTATCCCGCTTTAATGGGCAGTAAGACCCCCACCTCAAAATGCAGCGAAAGAAAAGAAGTTAGGTGGGGTCGGGCTGCCCATTAAAGTCCGATTGGTGAGGGCTAATAATCAGTGGGGATGAAGAAAACCCCCACTGATTAAAGTTTCACTTTATAAAAATGAGTCCGTGGAAGAATAACCTAAAAATAGGTACATGAACAAGGTGCATCATCTAGTGATAGGTCATATTTTGTAGGTGTACGTATTGAACTTAGTTTATAGCGCTATTTCTATTTAAATTTAACAGACAGAAATATAGGAAAGCGTCAAAAGATTTAAAGTTAATAAACGGAGGTCATGAAAATGAATCAGTTTCAACAAGAACTACAAGCGTTAAGCCTTAATGATTACCAGTCTGGAAATGTTGTGCATTGGGACCAGCAAAACCAATATCCATATTACTATATTGAAGATGCTGCTCGTCGCTGTGGCGGCTGTGGTGGTCGCTGTGGTGGTTGTGCAGGTCGCTGTGGTGGATTCCGTTGTTTTGGTTGCTTCGGTTGTTTTGGTTGTTTTAATTGTGGAGGTTGTGGCGGCTGTGGTAGTTGCTCTAATTGTTTTAATGGTACTTCTGATGCTATTGTAATATATGAATATTGACTATGAATATTCATATAAAATATTAGTTTTATACATGTACATGCCGACAAAGAATATAGTGCCATCACTAGTGGATATATTCAATCATTCAAGTAAAAGAGTAACTATAATATATAGGTGTAAATTAAGATAGTCAGCACAATTAACTAAATACTTGTAAAAAAAGAAGCTCCGTAGAAAATGGAAAAGAGTAACTCTTACTATACTCTTTGTTCATATAGTATAGGATTGTGAGCGGAAATCCAAGACTCTTTATATTGAGAAATAAAGAAGAGTTATTTTAAAGAGTCTTATCTTTTTTTCATACACTAAAGAGAACCTAGCAAAAGCTAACTACTCGACCCTCGGGTATGAAGGGAATAAGAAACTGTATTTTGTATTAGAGACAGAATATTTCATTTTATTGAAGGGATAGATATTCATATTTATTTAAATAAACGATACTCTCATTGTAATATACGGAATACTTAAAGTTTATAAGAGTGAAAGAAGGTAAAGGTGGTATGGATAAAAAGAATACCAGGGTAGTTAGGGTTTTTATAGCAAGTCCATTTTTTAATGATGAACAACTTAACAGGGTAAAGAGACTGGAACATGCGCTTAGTAACAATCCTTTTGTTGCAGATATTTTTTCAGCCAGGTTTTATCAACATGAACATTTAACTTTTGGATCTATGGAGTGGAAAACTGCAGTTTTTCATAATGATTTAAAATATTTAAGAAGAGCGGATGTAGTAGTGGTAATTCATGATTTTGTGAATGGATGTGTAGATAGTGGTACGGCTTTTGAAATTGGTTACGCATATGCATTCCAAAAGCCTATTATTTTGATAAAAGAAAAAGAAAGTATACCTAATCTTATGTTAGTTGAAAGCCTACACGCTTATCTGACAAACATAGAAAATATTGTGACATATGATTTTATTAATATGCCACGTATTCCATATGAAGGGCCGCTGGAGTGAATTGAAGCAGCACAACATTCCTTTTGGTAATTATGCATTTTGCCGCTTTGTATCCATTGCTGATGCAAAGAAAGAAGCACAAGACTTCTGGAGTCGCGGTGACAAGAGCGCTACAGTTTGGGTGGCTGATGTAGAAGTAAAAACAATGAATGATATGAGAGCGGGTACACAGGCGTTTATCGATGAATTATACCGATTAGGGGCTAAGAAAGTAGGGTTATATGTTGGCCATCATATGTATGCGCCTTTCGGAATGGCAAATGTGAAATGTGACTTTGTATGGATTCCGCGTTATGGCGGTAATAAGCCAGCATATCCATGTGATATTTGGCAGTACACGGAAACAGGAAATGTACCTGGTATTGGTAAGTGTGACTTGAATTCACTTGTCGGGAGCAAGTCATTGTCTTGGTTTACGGGAGCAGCACAAGAACAAGTACAAGCAGAGGTACCTAAACAAAATATCATTCAATCGGGAGCATTCTCACCGCATGAAACACCTGATGTTATGGGGGCGTTGGCTTCTTTAAAAATGACAGCCGATTTTATCTTACAATCAGATGGGCTGACTTATTTTGTTTCCAAACCAACATCAGCTGCGCAACTTAAAGGAATGACGGACTACCTTGATCGTAGAGATTGGTGGTATCAGGTTAAGTAAAAATAAGAGCCGTCATTTGACGGCTCTCTTTATTTATTCTGCATTAAACAGGGTCGCCTGGTTGAAACGGTTCAGTTGGTGTAAACTGCTCGTTCAACACCGTATTTCCTTGCTGAATTACACCTGCAAAGTTAATGCCCCATGTGTTTATGATAACTGGGGAGTGAGGGTCTTGTGGAAGGGTAGGATCTTGCGGTCGAGACGGGTCAGTCGGCCTAATCGAATCTACCGGCGCCGTCACCCGAACTACGTAAACAGGGTCTACCGGTGTATATGGATCAGTTGGAATAAACACCCGTACACTAAACAGTTGTCGTGGTGGAATCGTAAATGTAACAGGCCCAACAAACGGAGTGACTCCTTCAGGTTCACAATAGATACACCCTCCGTTATCATTCCGCGCAGTATCGTCTGAACCACCGTTATCATCATTAATTAACTCCCCACAAAGATATCCGTATGAAGGGTATACATCACCATCACAAGTATCTTGATAATTCTGTACCGCTATAGTTACAGTTTGCGGTTCGTCTGTTTGATTAAGTGCAGAAACTTGAATGAAATCAGTGTCAGCATTACGGAATAATGGACCTGATGTTAACGATTGATAGCGTGGTTCACAATGACAATCACAGTCACACTTTTTACGCTTCTTACGATAGTACTTATGTGAACGGTCGTAATAATAGTTTGACATATTAAGTACGTACCTCCTTTTTAGTACATGCTATGCGAAGAGTAGGAGGGAGGCTTGGACAAGAGAGTATAGTTATTTAAGGTATAAATAAAAAAGAGCCGTCCTGTTGGACGGCTTTTTTAATATCTATCAATTATTTTTTTTTAATACCTATGAATAATGAATCATAGCCTTTTGTTTGAGGACTTGTGCCTAACTGGATTTGGTATTTACCTTTATCTAAGTAAGTGTGATAATCTCGCCCCCTCCCTTTTTGGGAAGGCATTGCTATAATATCATTAATTTCTTTATCTAGATTAAGATCTGAATTTATTAAAGTAATCCAATTTTTTGCTAATTCAACAGTTGCGTTATCAATTATGAACATAATATAGAAATCATGTTCATTTTCACCTTCTACAAAGAACTGTCCTTGTCCTAAATCATAAATCCTTCCCAAATTAGGGTTAGAAGTACGTAACTGTACACTTTCAGGAAGGCCCATATTGCTGACAGATGCGCTTTCGTATTTATAATCTTCATTATATTTCTTGTTTATTTTTGTAATTAGATTTTGCGCTTCATTAGATACAGATTTTTTTAGCACCGGTGAAGCATTTTTCCAATTGTTACTGTTGTAATAAAAATCATTTGTAATCATAGAGCTAGGTATACCGAAAGGTGTTAATTCAGGTTTAACTTCTACCTTATTCATTGCATTGTATAGAAATTGTGCATACTGCTCACGAGTTACAATATTCTTAGGTTCAAATAGATTATCCCCTGTGCCAGCAGCAATTTTATTTTCTTGTAATGCACTAATAGCATTTGTCGCCCAGTAATTTTTATCTACATCTTTGAAAGTGGTAGTAGATGTCGCTTTGAAGTTAAAAGCCTTTGTTAATACAACAGCTAATTGTTCACGTGTTAAAACATTATCGGGACCAAATTTTCCATCGCCAAAACCGTTCATAATACCTGCTTTACTAAGACTTAAAATTTCTTTTTCAAACATATGTCCTTTGACATCAGTGAAAGGATTTAGTGCATTATGTTCATCTGCTGGTTTCAAGTAGGCATATATCAGTCTAGCTACTTGTCCTCGTGTGATATTATCCCCAAAACCAAACATTCCGTTTCCATAGCCAGCCACAATATTTTTCTTTTTTAAATCCATAATTGCATTATAAGACCAATGATCTGAAGGAACATCGCGAAATCCAGTCTCAGCTTGTGCATTTGTTAAAGAGGTAAACGTTGATGTAGCAAGAACAGCGCCTGCTAAAATAATTTGTTTGAATTTCATTAGTGAGCTCCTTTTAATTAATTTTTTACAAATTAATCACTTATTTTAATCATTAAATTTAAATATGATAATTAATAGTATATTTGTGTTTGTAAATTAAATCAATATTTAGTTGTAAATGGATATTGAGATAGGTGATAAGTAAACTTTGATAGCTATCCATAATAGCCAGCAAAAAACATACTATGTAACAGCAAATAAAGCCTATGTGTAGGTGAAGTAGGGTAAAAAAGGTCTGCTCAGATTAGAGCAGACCTTTTTTGGGGCGTTTATTTAATAATGATCATTAATTACGAGTTGGACGGAAATTTGGTTCTTGCACACGTGTTAAGAATGCAGCGAACTGTTCACGAGTAACTTTTGCTGTAGGTGCAAATGAGCCATCTGGGAGTCCAACAGTAATGTTATTTTGAGCTAAGATTACAATATAGTCATATGCCCAATGAGTAAATGGGACATCTTTGAATCTAACGTGGGCTCCAGTCGATTTTAAATCAAAAGCCTTAACCAGTGCTACAGCCATTTCTGCGCGTGTTAATTCTCGTTCGCCAGAGAAATTAAAACTATTAGCTATGTAACCGTAATGCATTAATTTATGTGCAGCATCATAGTAATAGGAATCAGCCGGAATATCCTGGTACGTGTCTTTGTAGTTATATGGCATTTTTAAATCTAATGCTTTATCTAACATTACAGCCATTTGACCTCGAGTTACATTATCGCTAGGTTTGAAATACCCCTCTGGAGTACCATTAATAATTCCTCTTTCAGTTAAATAGTTAATTTCTTTGTACGCCCAATTAGTAGTTTGTACATCTGGGAATGATTTAGCACTTGCAAGATTAGGAATAAAAAATGATAGAATCATTACAAAAGTAGTTAGTAACAGACTTGCTTTTTTCACTAAAAACACCTCTTTATATTTTTTTATTTATATATTACCATTAAATATTAATTAAATAAAGTAGATTTACTGGTGGTGTAGGTAATAATAACTTTAATTCAGATGGTACAGTAACGCGTGAACAATTAGCGGTATTTCTATAAAGAGCTATTCCAATATCTATCAAAGATCTAAGAGATAACGTTTAGTCAAAATGAAAAAAAGACTAACTCGTATGAGTCGGTCTTTTATTTGCAGGATTATTTTTAACTGCTGATACCATAATATTCGTTGTAGTACGAAAGCAGTTGACGTTTTTCATATAATTATTATATATTAATGTAACGAAAAAATGATAATCACTTAAAAACAACGGATATAAGTGAGAGTTATATACATAGGAGGAATCATAATGAACTTTAAACATGTACTTGCAACAGGCTTAATTACCGCCACACTATTCGGTGCAACGAATGCTCATGCACAAACTGCAGATTTCACTGATGTACCAAGTGGGCATTGGTCTGAAAGTTCTATCAACTACTTAGCAGATAAAAAGGTAATAAGTGGTTATGGCAACGGGAAATTTGGTTTTGGAGACAATGTAACTCGTGGACAAGTATCTGCGATTATTTCAAGATACCTAAAACTAGAAAATAATGGATCTACAATCAAAAATTTCTCTGATATTCATGGGCATATGTTTGAAAACAGTATTAAAGCAGTTGCTCAAGCAGGGATCATGACAGGAGACAGCACTGACAAATTCAGACCCGATGATACATTAACTCGATACGAAATGGCTGTTATCTTACAAAAAGCTTTTCACTTAGCTGTAAAAACAAACGACCTTTTCTATGATGTTTCAAATAATCATTGGGCAACAGACTCTGTTCGTTCATTGTATAGTAATGGCATCACAAACGGAATTGGAAACTATCAATATGGCGGAGAAATGAGTGTAACAAGGGAACAATTTGCAAAATTTATGTATAATGCAATTTTTGTAAACCCTAACTTTGTTCCTGAGTCTATTCCTGAGAAAGATGGGGATGAGCAAAATTATAAAGAAATTCAGAATATACTGATTGATTATGGATTTGAAAAAACCCAATATAACTACAGATATAATAAAAACTATGATAACCTTATGTCTTTTGAATTCTCTTCTAACGATGACAGAGCATATAAAATATTTATGTATAGTGATGACCCTGTATTAAATGAGCCTGTGAAAAAAATCTTAAAAACCCTACTACCAACTAAAGGAGATTATCTGTACAATATAATGAAAAATCCTACTGCAAGCTCTCGAACAATAGAATTAGATGGTCGCAAAGTTGAAACTTATAGGGATGGCAATGATATATATGCTTTTCTTGGAAAACGAAAATACTAAAAGTTACTTATAAATGATTTAAATGTTCCCTTTGCATGGGGCATTTAAAAGGGCTACCCAGAAGTCGGTGTCACCGACTTCTGGGACAGCTCTTTTTTAATGTATATTAATTAATTCATTGAGTTTAATTTCCGTATTTAGTCCAAATGCATCTGTACAATAAATAGTTTTTAGCATTGGCTCTATATGTTGAACATTTATGTGCATGTTATTAATCAAACCATCGCAGTAATAAGAAGATTTATTTTTTTACGGTTACAAAATACAGGGAAAAGAAACTGGAAGAATTAGCAGCTAGATATGAGGTTTTTGTGAAGGTGTATGTGATTGCAAGTATTTAATAGCGAAATAAAAAATAACAGTCCTTCTAAGGTGACATATATCGTTGCAACTTTTTAGAAAACAATTCTAGTTCATCAAAAATATAGTTTTGAAGGCTAAGGCATCTATGAAGATAAGTTCTCACCGTTTGTAAAGGCTGTTCTAACTAATTAATAATTAAAAAGGCTATCCCTGTGCACAAGCCAGAAGATAGTCTTTTTTTGAAAATTAAGTAACTGAGAAATAACGGAAAAAACAAATTAAGCTTTTGGAATTCATTAACTTTAGAAAATAACGTTTTTTTACACTTGGGGATGCAACAAAAACTTAAGTCGATGGGTGTGTGGTACTGCCCTGTGTCTAACAATCGGGGGAAGTTCACTTTATGATTATATGCGTATAAAATGAAAATTTACATTATTTCCTTGCGGAAATAGGTGGACTCGTTAGAACTACGTCATGATCTTTTAACTGTACGCGAAAGATATATACTGGTTGAGAAAAACCTTTTGTATCCGTGACGCGTTCTAAATTATATTCCGTAATGACTAAAGTCTCGCCTTCAAATTCTTCACCCGCTCCGAAAGCTCCCATAGGATAAATATCTCCTTGTTTCAGCTTTTGAAATGCTTCTTTTGGAGAAATAATTTCGACGTCTCGCACTTTTTCACCTTTAGAATCGTAAACAGGCATTTTTTTACCTTCATCGCTTAACTCTAGTGATGTTTTTATAGTGACATGAGACATATCTGTTTTTCTGTAAGGATCAAATGGCATATTACCAAATTCCTTCATTTCATACGAAATAATTATTCCAAGTGCGAAGAAGCTTACAGCAGCTGGTAAGATTAAATATTTGACTATATATGCGTGTGATTCCTTTTTTTTGAGAAGAATAAGAACTATATTGAATATACAATACCCTAGCATCATTCCAATAGTATTATGAAGTAAATCGTCTAGTTCCGCACTTCCACGAAGTGTTATAAATTGAAGAGTTTCAATAAATAAAGATGTTGTAATTGAACTGATTAACATCCATTTTACTTTTAAAAAAACTTCATTAAATAAAGGTAATAAAATCCCTAACGGAAACAGCATACCTATATTAACAAATATATGAAAAAAAGAATTAAATGAAAATTGATTCCATGCTTGTTGATACTGGCTTAGTACATCGAAATCAATAGTTCTTACAAAGATATTCTCAGCTGAACGCCCAAATGTGGTAGCTATCATTAAAAGGGAATAATATCCTATAATTAATATAAATAATATAACTTGTCGTTTAGTAAATTTCTTTTCTAGTTTATTGATAAAATTCATTTTACACCTACTTTAGATATTTCGCCTAGTCCATTGATAAATCTTGCATAGCCTGGGATTACTTTTCTAACAACTTGGGATTCTAATTCTTTGATTCTCTTATTCATAAAGTCTACTCCTTGTAAATTGTAAATTTTGCTGTTCATAAAGAGTGTAGTGCGAGAGATGTACACATATACATATAGGATATAAGGAACTATTAAAATAAAAAGTAGGGTAAACTTTAAATTTTTATTAAATATTTGAAGCCTTTTCTTTTGATAACCTAACTTCAAATATTGTTCTTATCACATTAATTTTCAACAGAAATCCCCCTTTTGCTGTTTGCCTATATTTTTAGGAATACACTTAATAGACAATCTAAGTAATAAATTTGTTCCACATTAATAAGGAATCAAACCAGTGTGTTTCGATCTAACATCGAAATACACTGGTAATTTAGTCTTTTTCTTATTGTCTACTTAATAGGGGGAAGACCCCATTGCTATCAAGCTAAGATTTTGAGACCCTTTTAACAAAATTTTAGCTTTTTACAGTTATTGATGAGAGTTCAGCTCAATTTTCTCGTTTTGGGGTATTTGCTTTTCTTAGGTTGGTGGGCATGGAGTAGTACCAACAAAGCACGAATTTTACAGCCTAAGAAGAATTTTTTGAAATTTGCAAGTTATGAACGCGACTATTATTATTTTTTCTTTAATTAATGACTTTGGTCATAGTGGCAGTTTGATTGATGTGTAAAAGAAAAAATACAATGAAGATTTTTAACAGAAGAAAATAAAAAAGTGCTAACAAGTTTGCAAACGAACTTGCTAACACCTATACAGAATAGACATAGTTTATCGCTGATATGTCGTCTTTGAAAATAGCTTTAATCAGTTACATCATACTTATACGAAATGCTCATAAAAACAGTCTTAATATCAAGAATATAACCATCCAGATATTCCTTTGCTTTTAAGACGAAAACGAGGCATGATTTTAATTTCTACTCCAGAATTTGCATCAAATAATAAAAAACCTCGGTTTGTAAAGCTAAAAGTGCAACAAGCAACAAACGGTATAAAGTGGATTAAGATATTTAGAAATTTAAAAGATGATTTTCATATAGGTGGAGAAGTTGAATTGGAGCATATTCTTCAATATCCGAAAGATTATATGCTGGGAGAAAATCTTAGGGTGTTACTTCCATATAACGAGAGAATATATAAAGTTAAAGGTACTAAAATAAAACCTGGTATAAAAGTAAAGGAAAGAGCGTATTTATTTAAAGCGTTTCAGCAAAAATTCACTTATTTCACATTACTACCAGAATGTAAGAAACTAGCAATAAATAATGAAAATGAATTATTCCCTTTAATTGCACCAAAAGGATTAGAGACTATAACATTAGAGATATGGTCTGAAAAAATATCGATGGAAGTAGAACAAGCGTTATTTGAAAGTGGAATTGTGTTAGCTCAAATTGGTGAGTCATCATACGTATTAAATGCAGATTCACCAGTATTGTTAAAAATAGTAAGATGTAATATTGAAAAAGTATTGCAAAACCCATATAAAATGCAATATTGCCAGAAATACAAAGCGAATTTAGTAGAGGATGTTATGAAAGCGGTTTACGCTACTGCAGGTGAGCGTAATGATGCGACATTAGCGTTAATCGCAATGGAAAATTGTGATGGACGTGAAAAAATTGATCCAAAGCAAATTGTTAGAGAAGGATTTGCACGAACAAACCGTATTTCTGCATTTATTAATTTATTTATAGGTCAAAGTGTATCTCGTAAAACAATTATAAATTGTATTCTTAGTTTATTAGAACAAAAAGGATTTTTGAAACGTAGTTGGAATAAGATAAATTTACCTTGTACATTTGTTAATTTATCAATTGAACGAATCTCGAAATTTGATTTCTTACCTATTTTTTCACAAATAAAAGGAAAAGAAATTTCATATAAATTATATGGGAATACAGATTGGCAAACGATTGATCGTTTATTATTACATGTAAATAAACATAATTCCTTTTTACCACAGCCTTCAAAAAGAAATGATATGGGAATTCAATTTAAACAATTTGTTTCTGAAACATTAACAGGAATTTTACAACATGCAAAAGAAAAAAATGAACAAGTATATTTCATTATAGATGCGAATGTAAGAAAACATTGGATAAAAGAGTTACAAAATAAAAAAGTTGATATAGATAGGTTCCCTGACATTGTTCCGGATATGCTAAAGGTTCCAAACTTAAATATTATTAGGATAAATACATCTTATGATGTACCAAAATACGGTGCAGTAGAAAGTGATGATATACTGGATGGCACGAGCTTATATGTAGATCAAAATGGAATGTATTATAGCATTGGTGAATATTCGCTTAATGGTAGTGAAACATTGCAGAGATACATACTTGAAATTTTACCGCTAGGTGTAAAAGCAGTAGAAAGGAATTATATTGCCAAAATGATACATTACATGTGCTGTAATACAAGTATGCTTTTGGAAAAGGATGTACACATGCCGTATTCTATGCATATGGCGAAAGTAATAAAAGGCTATATGACTGATATAGATGCAAGAGAGTTTAAAGAGTTTGATGATGAACTGGATGTAGATATAATAAAGATAGAAAAGAAAGATTCAATTATTCTACTGTAAATAATAATAGACAAATCCTGCTCCTTATATCGGTCAGGATTTGTCATTTTTTCATGTAAATAAGGATATCATTTGTCATGTAACTTCTCTTTTACGTATTTACTTTATTTGCATACAGGATTAAGATGTTTTTTAGAAATAAAAACATTTTATTTGGAAAAGTAATATGAATTGATTCAAAAGAAATTTGAAAGGAATGAGGAATTGTGAAGAAGTTAGATGTGCTATTAATGCTATTGAGCGGCCTCTTTCCAGTTGCAGGAATTATGAAGCAAATCCCACTAGAACAATCTTTATATATTGGAGGCCTTTTATTTTTCACTAGTTTTGGTAGCTATTTTGCGAAAAAAGTATATTCACGTATATGTAGCTGGATAGCTTATGCGCCATTTATAACATTACTGTTAGTAATTTGGCATCAAGATATTTCAACAAGTTCAATTATAGCGAACGCGAAAATTGCAGCTTGTGTCGCTTTAATTCCATGTTTATTCCGTTTTCGTACATATGGACTTACTTTCGGTTTATTCGGGTTATGGGCCGCTTTATGATGGGATATT
>Ga0102589_1002655_pt1 | contig 20025 bp, 20 predicted proteins | sample AraplaMF_Col_mLB_FD_76858 | JGI IMG/M metagenome (GOLD analysis project Ga0102589, IMG submission 76858) | Arabidopsis root microbial communities from the University of North Carolina, USA - plate scrape MF_Col_mLB | ecosystem: Host-associated > Plants > Roots > Endosphere | place: USA... | reverse complement strand
CATTTTAAAATTGACGGTTTGAAGGCTGAGATCGAAGGAAAAGAGATTCTGAAAGGTCTTAGCTTAGAGATTAAAGGCGGCGAGATTCATGCGATCATGGGTCCGAACGGTACAGGTAAAAGTACATTAGCATCCGCATTGATGGGGCATCCTAAATATGAAGTAACAGATGGCAGCGTAGAACTTAACGGTGAAGACGTGCTTGAAATGGCTGTAGATGAGCGTGCTCGTGCAGGTCTATTCTTAGCGATGCAGTACCCAAGTGAAATCGCAGGTGTAACGAACTCCGACTTCTTGCGCAGTGCAATCAATGCTCGCCGCGAAGAAGGTAACGAGATCTCCTTGATCAAGTTCATTCGCCAAATGGAAGGTAAAATGAAAGAGCTTGAGATGAACCCTGAATTCGCACACCGTTACTTGAACGAAGGCTTCTCCGGCGGTGAGAAGAAACGTAACGAAATCCTTCAAATGTTGCTGCTTGATCCGAGCATTGTGATCCTTGATGAGATCGACTCCGGTCTTGACATCGACGCACTCAAAATCGTAGCAAACGGCGTGAACACGATGCGTAGTGAAGATCGTGGATTCTTGATTATTACGCACTACCAACGTCTACTTAACTACATCAAACCAGACTTCGTACACGTTATGATGCAAGGACGTATCGTGAAATCCGGCGGTCCTGAGCTTGCAGAGCGTCTCGAGAACGAAGGCTATGATTGGGTTAAAGAAGAGCTAGGCATTGTTGATGAAACGGTAGGTCAAGAAGCTTAAGCGAATAGAGGAGGAGCAAAGAAAATGACAACACAAACAATCCTTCCTATTGACCGTGAGTCGTTAGCGGCGTTATCGCAAAGCAACAATGAGCCAGCTTGGCTGTCGGCGTTACGTTTGGAAGCTTTGGAGCTTGCAGGTCAATTGGAATTACCCCTAGTAGAGAAACAAAAGATTAGCCGTTGGAATCTAGATGCCTACGGAACATATACGAAATCCCCAGCGATTCAGTCGGTGAATGAATTGCCAGAATCCTTGCAATCTCTTGTGAAATTAGAAGAGAACAGCAGCGTTCTAGTACAGCGTAACTCGAGCGTTGTGTTTCAGCAATTATCTGCTGAGCTCGCAGCGAAAGGTGTTATTTTCACGGATTTGCAGACAGCGATCCTTAAACATGCCGATTTGGTACAGAAATATCTATTCCAAGCTGTGAAGAAAGATGAGAATCGTCTTGCAGCATTGCATACAGCAATTTGGAACGGCGGCGTATTCGTCTATGTGCCGAAGAATGTTGAAGTGGATTTGCCATTGCAAGCTGTATTGATGGCAGATGATGCGAATGCAACATTTGCACCGCATGTCCTACTTATCGCAGATTCGAACAGCCGCGTAACCTATGTTGATAATTACTTGTCGACAGACGCTGTTGGTGTAGATCAAGTCGTTCACAATGGCGTTGTTGAAGTATTTGTTAATGCTGGAGCTAACGTACGTTTTGCTTCTGTTCACCACTTGAATGCAACGAACGTGACATACCGCCGAGCTGTTGTAGAGAACGACGGACGCATTGAGTGGATTATCGGTGAGATGCACAATGGTAACGCGGTATCGGAGACGATGTCCGTTCTGAAAGGAAATGGCTCATCTTCGGATGCGAAAGTCATCTGTGCAGGAACGAATGACCAGAAGCTCAGCATCACAACGAAAGCCGTTCATTTCGGTAAAAGCTCTGACAGCCAAATGTTCACACGTGCGGTTATGCGCGATCAAGCTAGCGCGATCATCAACGGTATTACGAAAATTGAGAAGGGTTCAACAAAAGCGAATGGTGAGCAGACAGAGAAAGTTCTTATGCTTAGTCCGAAAGCTCGTGGGGACGCGAATCCGATTCTTCTCATTGATGAGGACGATGTAACGGCGGGTCACGCGGCTTCTGTTGGACAAGTAAATCCTGAGCAAGTCTACTACCTAATGTCTCGCGGAATTTCGAAGCAAGATGCTGAACGATTGATTATTCATGGATTCTTGGCTCCGGTTATTTCCGAGATCCCACTTGAGAATGTTCAAGAGCAACTTCGCAGCTTGATGGAAAGGAAGTTAGGACAATGAACAGTGCGCAAATTCGTAAGCTCTTCCCGATCTTAGACCAGGAAGTTAACGGACATCCACTCGTCTACCTCGATAGTGCGGCTTCATCACAGAAGCCCATCTCGGTCATTGAAGCGGTGAAGCAATACTATGAGCATGATAATGCCAATGTGCATCGCGGCGTTCATACGCTAGGATCTCGTGCCACAGACGCTTACGAAGGCGCGCGTGAAAAAGTGGCCCGATTCATTAACGCGAAGCGCTCGGAAGAGATCATATTTACGCGTGGAACGACCACTGCACTGAACCTAGTAGCGAGCTCATACGCTAGGCTCAACTGCCAAGAAGGTGACGAGATTGTGATCACCCCGATGGAACATCACAGTAATCTGATCCCTTGGCAGCAAGCAGCCAAAGCGACAGGAGCAACGCTCAAATATATTCCCTTGCAACCTGATGGTACGATTCATCTCTCCGATGTCGAGCAGATCATTACGGATCGGACGAAGGTCGTCTCGATGACTTACGTATCCAATGTGCTCGGCGTTGTAAACCCGGTTAAACAAGTGGCTGAAATTGCACACCGCCATGGCGCAGTCATGGTTGTGGATGGTGCGCAGAGTGCACCGCATATGAAAGTCGATGTGCAAGATTTGGATTGCGATTTCTACGCTTTTTCAGGTCATAAGATGTGTGCTCCGACAGGAATCGGCGTATTATATGGGAAGAAGTCTCTTCTGAACAATATGGAACCGATCGAATTCGGCGGGGAAATGATTGATGAAGTCGGACTTTATGAATCCACGTGGAAAGAGATTCCTTACCGATTTGAAGGTGGCACACCAATCATTGCAAGTGCAGTAGGTCTTGGTGCTGCGATTGATTTCCTCGAAGAAATTGGTATGGATGAGATTGAACGACATGAGCATCAGCTCACGGCGTACGCGATGGAGCGATTATCTGAAATTGAAGGGATTACGATCTATGGGCCGCAGAAGCGTGCGGGCCTTGTGACCTTCAATCTAGGCGACGTTCATCCACATGATGTTGCGACGGTGCTCGACGCGCAAGGAATCGCGATTCGTGCAGGCCACCACTGCTGTCAGCCGCTTATGAGGTGGCTGGAAGCAAGTTCTACAGCACGCGCGAGTCTTTATCTGTATAATACAGAGGAAGACGTAGACCGCTTAGTGAAGGGTCTAATCCAGACGAAGGAGTATTTTGGTTATGCAATTGGATGATTTATACCGCCGAGTCATTATGGACCATTATAAAAACCCGCGTAATCGTGGAACGTTCGACGAAGGAGCGGTAACGATTAACTTGAACAATCCGACTTGTGGCGACAAAATTTCGCTGCAGCTGCAGATGGATGGGGATGTCGTCAAGGCAGCTAAATTCTCTGGAGAGGGTTGCTCGATTAGCTTATCCTCCGCGTCAATGATGACGGAAGCTGTCAAAGGGAAGACGATCGAAGAAGCTTTGGAACTGGCAGATCGGTTCTCTGGCCTAATGAAAGGTGAAGCGGTCGAGTTCGAGGAGCTTGAAGATATCGAAGCGTTGTCTGGAGTTAACAAGTTCCCAGCACGTATCAAATGTGCAACTTTAGCGTGGAATGCCTTGCGTAAAGGGATTGAACACGATCATCAAGCATAGAACAATAATAAGGAAAAGGTAGGTGTATCTCGCATGGCAAAAAAAATGCCTGAAATGGAAGAATATAAATACGGCTTTCGTGATGAGCACAAAGCGGTTTTCCAAACTGGTAAAGGCTTAACAGAGGAAATCGTTCGTGAAATTTCGAAAATTAAAAATGAGCCGGAATGGATGTTAGACTTCCGTCTTAAATCGTTGAAACAGTTCGAGAAGATGGCTATGCCAAAATGGGGCGGAGATCTGGATGACCTGGATTTCAATGACATCCAGTATTATGTTCGTCCTTCGGAGAAGCAAGGGAAGACATGGGAAGAGGTTCCTACAGAAATCAAAGAAACCTTCGATAAGCTAGGTATTCCAGAGGCGGAACAAAAGTTCCTAGCAGGGGTATCTGCACAGTATGAATCCGAGGTTGTCTACCACAGCATGCAGAAGGATCTTGAAGATCAAGGCGTTATCTTCATGGATACGGACACAGCACTTCGCGAGCATCCAGAGATCTTCAAAGAATACTTTGCTACAGTTATTCCGGCAGCAGACAATAAGTTCGCTGCATTGAACAGTGCGGTATGGTCCGGTGGAAGCTTCATTTACGTTCCGAAAGGCGTAAAATGTGAGATTCCATTGCAAGCATATTTCCGGATTAACTCCGAAAATATGGGACAATTCGAACGTACATTGATCATTGCGGATGAAGACAGCTTCGTACATTATGTCGAAGGCTGTACAGCTCCGATCTATAGCACAAACTCGTTGCATAGTGCGGTTGTTGAGATCGTATGCCGTAAGAACGCACGCGTTCGTTACACGACAATCCAGAACTGGGCACCGAACATCTACAATCTCGTTACGAAACGTGCGGTTGCAGAAGAGAATGCGACGATGGAATGGGTTGACGGGAATATCGGTTCCAAGTTAACGATGAAATACCCTGCGGTAATCTTGAAAGGCCGTGGCGCGAAAGGTAGTGTTCTATCGATCGCAGTTGCTGGTAAAGGCCAACATCAGGATGCAGGGGCGAAAATGATTCACCTTGCGCCGGATACAACTTCAACAATCGTATCGAAATCGATCAGTAAGCATGGCGGTAAAGTAACATACCGTGGTCTTGCATCCTTCGGTCGTAATTCGGAAGGCTCCAAAGCGAACATCAAGTGCGATACGCTGATCTTAGATAACGAGTCGACTTCAGATACAATTCCATACAATGAAATTATGAATGATAACATCACGCTGGAGCATGAGGCAACGGTATCCAAAGTATCCGAAGACCAATTGTTCTACTTGATGAGCCGTGGTCTAAGCGAGTCGGAAGCGACACAAATGATCGTTATGGGCTTCATCGAGCCATTCACGAAAGAATTGCCAATGGAATATGCGGTAGAGATGAACCGTCTGATTAAGTTCGAGATGGAAGGTTCCATCGGTTAATATCACAAAATAAAAGCCGTCCTTCATTTGAAGGACGGCTTATTTATTAAGATTTATAGGTTTTGTGGGGTAGTTTCACATATAAATTTCGGTAATCTCTAAGGAATGATCCATCGATAAATCAACGAAGCGATCATTTAAATGAATGAGCGGTCGGAAATAATCGGAGTTGTTCGTCATGACGATCTTGCCGGTCTCTCCGGAATTTAGTAAGACGTTCTTGCCGATGAAGTTCGGAATCATATGCGAGATAAAGATATGCGTAATCGTAGGGTCCAGCTTCGTGAAGCTCATCTCATGAAGTTCCTTCAAGACGGACATGAGATCTCGCTTCTGCTGATAAATTCGATCTGTAATCATCGCACAATAGACATCCGCAATACCGACAATTTTCGAATAAGGATGAATATTAGATCCTAGCAAGTGGTAAGGATAACCGCTTCCATCCATTCGTTCATGATGCTGTAGTGCTACGATGGCAATGGAGTAAGGATAGATGGAATTCCGAATAATCTCATAACCATGGATCGTATGTTGTGTCATCATTCGATATTCGTAATCGTTTAATCGACCAGGTTTATATAAGATAGCATCATCAATACGACACTTGCCGATATCGTGCAGATAACCAGCCTTACCGATCAGCTGGGCTTCTTCTTCGGCATATCCCATCCAAGTGGCAATAAAATAGGATAGCAGACCGACTTGAATGGAGTGCTGTAGGGTATAGTCATTCTTGCCGTTCAGCATGAGCAGCAAATTCACGACATCGCGTTGATCCTTAATTTCGTTCGTAAGTGGAATGAACGTATCTTGGACAATCTCGTCATTAATGTACCCATTCTCGAGCGCCTCTTCGAATAGGGTGCTAGTTCCTAAGATCGAATGGTCAAAGAGGGGTTTGATCGACTGCAAGGAATCTACAGTAAGCGTATTTAATAAGGGTGTCGCTGGTTCGACAGGTTCACTCGGTTCAACATCTACATATTCAACTTGATGTAAGATTAATTTAGAGATTTCTTGGGAACTTAGAACAGTTCCGCGCGACAGAACATGGAGTCCGTAGGAATTAAACGTATCGTTCTTTAGTCGATCTCCAATGCCTAAATCCATGACATGCACTCGCATGGGGGTGCCCACCTTTTTCACATTATGAGGTATGGTTTTGATAGGAAAAAACATTATGTTCATCATATCACAAATGAAAAAAATGACAATAAATGAGCCTTTTTGTCGAAAAAAACACGACTTTAGTACTAAGGCTTTGGTAGCTGGTTATTTTTCGTTTTTGATAGAATCGTTATTCGGTTGGGTTCCCTGGACCTAATCGAAGTTCTCCTTATACAGAACTGTCTTCCCATATTTTTGTTTTTCCAATAGGGAGGATTGCTTGAGTTATCGGGTAGAAGACCGACTTGCGCTTCCAATCTCGTTGTGTTCAATGCAGGGGGAGTACTCGCGGCGCAGCGTCAAAATGGAGTGGGTACATCATGGGCTTTTTAGGAATATCACCCGTATCATAATGCGCTGGATAATGGTATGCTATGACTTGGGCGTAAATGTAAAATGATTGGAAGATTTACCCCTTTCGATAAAGAGATGAATACGATGCTGGTAGCGAAGTTGATCGATACTAGTGATAGAGTACATAATAATAGACGGGCTTAAGGAGAGTTTATGGATAAAGAAAGACGTAGCTTTGTGCTGTTCCATTCTAATGATATTCATAGTCATCTGGAGCAAGCGGCTAAAATCGCAACGGTCATTGATCTGGAGCGTGAAAAGCGAGCCTCTGATGCAATGCTTATTCTAGACATCGGTGATCATATGGATCGAATGCGTGTGGAGACCGAGGGGAGTACCGGGGCTGTCAATGTTCATATTTTGAACCACATCGGTTATGAAGTGATTGTGCTAGGCAATAATGAAGGATTAACTTATACCCCCGAGCAGATGGAGCAGGTATATACGGATCAAAAAACCTTTCGGATTATTGGCAGCAATATTCGGGAAATGGCAAGTGGAGAAGTTCCGGCATGGATGGTCCCGTATGAAATTCTGCATAAAGGCGATTTGCGCATTGGTCTAATCGGCGTCACTGCCGCGTTTACAGACTTTTATGAGCTGCTCGGCTGGCATGTGCTGCAGCCCTACGATGTCATCGCGGAGTTAACGGCCGAACTGCGTCAGCAAGTCGATGTGCTCATCGTCATGTCGCATCTTGGGATTAAGCATGATCGAGCAATAGCTGAACGTATCCCTGGAATCGATCTGATTCTTGGCGGGCACACGCATCACCTGTTCGAGGAAGCTGAGAAAATCGGAGATACCTATATCTGTGCCGCCGGGAAATTTGGTTCCCATCTAGGACGTATTGAACTAGAGTTCGATTCGGATTCAAGACGTTATGATGTCAAATGTGCTGTTGCGGTCTCACTAGAGGAGGTTCCGCCAGACCCTGGGATTCTATCCATCATTGATCAATACGGTGCGATAGCAAGGCAGAACCTGAGCAAGGTCGTAGCGAGGTTGGACCATAGGCTGACGATCTCGGAGGAAAAGGAATCACCACTCGCGAACTTGTTGGCTGCAGCGCTTAAGGCATGGACAGGTGTAGAGATTGGCCTCACGAATACCGGGCAATTGCTGGATGTGCTTGAAGCTGGGGATATCTCCCTTGAGATGCTGCACCGCATATGTCCATCGCCGATTAATCCTTGTGTCCTGAATCTTACGGGGGCGCAATTACTGCAATCCTTAGAGGAGTCACTTCTCCCAGAATTTCAGCAGCGGGCTATTCGCGGGTTCGGATTTCGAGGACGAGTACTAGGGACTATCGCTGTGGATGGTCTAGAGATTTATTACGATGTAGACCAGCCACCGTATGAACGGATTCAGGAAGTTATTGTTACCGGAACGGGGGCCCGACTTCAGAAGGATGAAGTCTATCAAGTAGCAACACTTGATATGTTCACTTTTGGCGTCGGATACATGGCGCTGAAGGAAGGGATCGATAGACGATATTATCTTCCGGAGTTCATCCGGGATCTGCTGGCTTGGGCATTATGTCAGGAATCGTTGCTCTCTACTTGTCCAACCGAGCACTGGCATTTGTTAAAATAGAGGGAATGATAAGTTGCACACATCTTTATATATATTTCTCGCTTTAACGCATACCGTCCTCGAAAGGACGCCGGAGGCGTTAATGCTTGAATATGGAATAATAATATAATAAGAAAAGAGGAGTACGAACCATTATGGATTCCATTTTAGTAGCGATTATTCTCGGGATTGTCGAGGGTCTGACAGAATTTATTCCTGTCTCATCCACAGGTCACATGATTCTAACCGACAAACTTATTCATCCCAATGTGCCGCGTGACATTCTAAGTTCGTTCGAGGTCATTATTCAGCTTGCTGCGATCCTTGCCATTGCAATTGTCTACCGCGAGCGTCTTTACCGACTATTCGGATTGAAAAAAGCAGCTGCAATGCCATCCACTTCGACGGCTGGAGGGCGTGTACGTAAATCACAATTAAACTTAATGCACGTCTTTCTCGGGATTGCCCCCGCGTTAATTACCGCTTTTTTCTTGAAAGACTATATCAAGAGTAAGTTCGATTCTTCGACTACAGTCTTATGGGCACTGGTTGTTGGTGCGTTGTTCCTCTTATTCGCAGAGTTCTTCTCGCGCAGTCGTGTGAAAATTACGGCGAAAGACATGGATGACATGACGTACAAGCAAGCGTTCCTCATCGGTATCTATCAGATCTTGTCCGTGGTATGGCCTGGATTTAGCCGTTCCGGTTCGACGATGGCCGGAGGGATGTTAAGCGGTCTCAGCTACAAAGCAGCAGCCGATTTCTCCTTCTTAATGGCGATTCCGATTATGTGTGCGGCCTCAGGATATGAGCTGCTAAAGAATTATGAGGTGATTCTTAACGGTGACTGGATGTTCTTCCTCGTCGGGTTTATTGTCTCTTTCGTTGTTGCTTATATCGTCGTCGTCGTTTTCTTGAAATATATTCAGAAGATTCAACTGCGTCACTTTGCTTATTATCGTCTCATCATTGCATTCTTGTTCTGGTTCTTTATCCTGCGTTAATAAGCGAAAAATCATCTAGGCAATATGATCTAAATTGTAGAACTGATGCTGTAAATATGTCATAATAGGATGGTTAATCATTTTTCATAATCGTTGATATGAATCTTTAAACAGATCAGAGGTTTTTAATTTGCGACTAATGCCTATCCAATTTTGTCAGCCAGGCATGAAGCTTGGGAAGAAGATATATAACGAAGATGGACTCGTTCTCTTATCTGAGCATATCGAGTTGACTCCGTCGATGATCCTGCGGCTAGAGCAACTCGGGCTCCGATACTTGTACATAGAAGACGCAAGAACAGACGATATTCTCATTCCTGAATTAATCTCAGAAGAGACCAAGCGGGAATCGATGTATGAAATTCGTAAGAACTTTCGTGAATTAATGAATCAACCTTTTTCGGAGAAGCAATCGGCATACCCGAGTCTCGGAAAAAATTTTCGCAAAGTCATTACAAATCTGATCGATGATCTGAGCAGTCATGAGGATGCCATGATCATGCTGTCGGATATCAATTCAACGGACTTTTACTTATATCGTCATTCTTTGAACGTGTGCATTTATACGGTAATGATGGCTCTGTCGAAAGGCTACAATTCGGAAGAGCTAAATACAATTGCGCTCGGAGCGCTGCTGCACGATGTTGGGAAAACACAAATCCCGATGGAAGTGCTCTTGAAACCGGATAAGTTGACGGATGAGGAATATCGCATTATTCAACAGCATACTGAATTAGGGTATCGCATTCTGAAAGATGAAGCGAATATTCCGTTGCTCGCAGCCCATTGTGCATTTCAACATCATGAGCGAATTGACGGGACAGGATACCCGCGTGGCATTAAAGGCGTAGAGATTCATGAGTATTCCAAAATGATCGGCATTGTCGATTCCTATGATGCGATGACAAGTCATCGGATATATCGGTCTGCGATGATGCCGCATCAAGCATTAGAAATTCTCTACACAGGATCAGGTACGCTCTATGAGCAGGGGATGCTCGAACTGTTCCGGGATCGGATCGCCATCTATCCGATTGGCGTCACGGTCAAATTGAATACAGGTGAGATCGGCGTCGTTGTTGATTTGAATTCAACATCACCGCAGCGACCGATCATCCGGATTCTGTATGATGAAGATGGACAGGAGCTTAGCTCGATTTATGACGTTGATTTGTCCGTGAAACTCAATTTAATGATCGTTGCTGTTTTAACGGGCGGAGTATAAAACCTGGACATTGGACCAGGTTTTTTTAGATCAATACGAAGTGTAGGGGGATTTAGACATGCAATCAAGAAGCATTTTATCATCAGAAAGAGCAAGCACACTGCCAGTATTATCACCGGCATATGACCCTTGGGATCCCATTCGCTCACTTGAGCAATACGGCAAACATGTATTGACGAGTGTTGAATTTACGATAACGAATTTATGCAATATGCGTTGTGAACACTGTGCAGTAGGCGATTCGTTAACGGTCATTGAACCGGACAAAATTCCGCTTACCAAGCTGCTCAAAGCATTGGATGAAGTTGAGCATTTGGAGACGATAAGTATTACAGGCGGCGAGCCGACCTTCCATAAGAAGACGGTGCAGGATTACATGGTGCCGCTCTTGAAATATGCACGTGATCGCGGGGTCCGATCACAGATTAACTCGAATTTAACGTTAGACTATGATCGATATGCAGTGCTCGCACCCTATCTGGACGTGATGCACATTTCTTTTAACTATGTGAGCCCGGAAGACTTTCATGAAGTGGGTTTCAAGCATGCGGGGCATTCCGTAAGCCTCGAGGCGGCAACGAAGTTGTATGACCGGATGATTGAGAATACGCGTCGACTTAGCCGCGAAGGGATGTTCATCTCCGCAGAGTCGATGATTAATTATCGTACCCATCACAAAATTACTGAGATTCATGAGCTGATTCGTGAGATGGGCTGTCTCCGTCATGAAGTGCATCCGATGTACCCTTCCGCATTTGCAGCGGATCTCCCTGTTCTATCGCAAGCTGAAATGCGCACTGCGATTCATCGCCTGCTCGATACACGCGATCAGAACATGTGGATGCTGTTCGGGACACTACCGTTCTACGCATGTAATGATAACGAAGAAGATCAGACGCTGTTGCGTCGTCTTAGAACGGAACCGAATGTTACGCTTCGGAACGATCCGGATGGACGTAACCGTGTGAACTTGAATGCTTTTACAGGCGACGTGTTTGTGACGGATTTTGCAGATATCCCTCCATTTGGTAATATGGAGAAAGAGAAGCTGGATGATATCTTCAACCGCTGGTTGCATGAACATCCACTGAATCAACGCATCAATTGTCATTGTAGTGCTGCAAAATGCTGTGGTCCGAATTTATTGGTCGCAGATATGTATTATAAGAATGTAGATTTCAAGTCAAGAAAAGCAATCATCTAGATTCGCTACCGTGAAGAGGAGTTAGAGTATGACCCATTTTGAGCCTGGCGCCATTTTCCTTCATATCCTGCTTGTATTGGTACTCGTCTTATTGAATGGATTTTTTGTTGCGGCAGAATTCGCACTTGTCAAAGTGAGACAGACTCGTTTGACGCAGTTAGCGAATGAAGGCAACCGTCGAGCTCATTTTGCCCTGAAAGTGAACCATCGCCTAGATACCTATCTTTCTGCGACACAGCTTGGAATTACACTTGCCTCTCTCGCGCTCGGTTGGGTGGGTGAGCCTGCCATTTCCCATTTGATCGTAGAACCGCTGCTTGCGAAGCTTGGCGTGGCTGATCCGACAATTACGCAGACGATTAGCTTCGTCGCTGCATTTTCTGTCATCACCTTCCTGCATATCGTACTCGGCGAGCTCGCGCCGAAGACACTGGCCATTCAGAAGGCAGAAGCTGCATCATTATGGTTGTCTGGACCGCTGTTATTGTTCTATAAGGTGTTCATGCCTGCAATATGGCTGTTGAATGCGGCAGCGAATGGCTTCTTGAAGCTATTTGGGCTGCAGCCTGCAGCCGAGTATGAACTCGCGCATACGGAAGAAGAAATTCGCATCCTTGTGAGCCAGAGCGCGCAGAGCGGGTTTATTGATAAAGATGAAATGAAGCTTATGGACAATATTTTCGATTTCTCTGACCGATTGGCTCGTGAAGTGATGCTTCCGCGCATAGATATGGAATGCCTCTATACGACCCATTCGATTGAGGAGAACATGGAGATCGTCTTTGAGACAAAGCATACGCGGTATCCGGTGGCCGTAGAAGATAAAGATCAGATTATTGGTTTCATTCATATCTCTGATCTCTTCATTACGCCTCCGCAATCCGTAGAAGCGATGCAAGCGCTGGTAAGGCCGATTCTGAACGTCCCAGAATCGATGGAAGTTAGTCATGTCCTTCGTCTCATGCAGAAGAATCGCGCGCAGATTGCGCTTGTTGTAGATGAATACGGCGGAACCGCTGGTATGCTGACGACAGAAGAGATTCTTGAAGAGATCGTCGGCGAGATTCGCGATGAGTTCGATGAGGATGAGCGGCCAAATGTCGAGACGACGGATGGCATTATCTCGGTGGATGGCCGGATGCTGCTTGAAGATGTGAATGAGATGCTCGGCGTTACGATTGAGGATGACGAGGTCGATTCCATCGGCGGATGGTTGTTCAAGCAGCTAGAAGGAAATGTTGCGGAAGGCAAGAAGATTCTGATCGAAGATGTCTGGTTCGAAGTGGCGGAAGTCGAACGATTGCGGATTGTTCGAATACACATTTATCGGCAAAAGGGAGGACAAGATCCAGTCGCGTGAGAAAGGAGATAAACGAGGAACGATGCAGATCAAACAATTGATATTAATTTTGCTGGGCCTTGCTTTTCTGTATGGATTGTTCACGGTAGGAGCGCCGTTCTTACTCGCCTTTATTTGCGCCATGCTATTGGAACCGATCAATGGCTTGCTGATGCGTAATTTAAAAATGAAGCGGATCGTGGCATCTTCTATCACCTGTACGTTGTTCATGCTCATCTTTTTGGTGACGATTTATCTCCTCGGGCTTCAAATATTAGAGCAGACGATGAACTTTCTTACGAATGCACCAGCATATTTCGAAGGGGTTCAGGCCTATATTCTCAAATTGATCGAACAGGGGCAGGGATTCCTGGATACCATGTCACCGGATATCGCGAACCGTGTCATCGGGATGTTATCGAATTTAACGGATTCCATTAGCGGTGTAGTGAATAAGTTATCGCAGATTCTCTTGTCATTTGCTTCAGGCATTCCTGGCTTATTCTTCTTCTTCCTATTCTTTATCGTCGCGGTATATCTGTTCTGCTTCAACATGGACACCATGCGTAGATCCATGCTGACGTTATTCGAAGAACGCTCTCGCGACCAAGTGAATGAGGTGCTGAATAGTCTTAAGAATTCGGTGTTTGGATTTATTCGTGCACAAATTATTTTTAGTATGTTTACTTATATCACGACGCTGATCGGTTTGTTAATTCTTGGTATTAAATATCCGCTTGCGATTGCACTCCTCGTGACAATTGTCGATATTCTCCCGATCCTTGGGGTTGGTTCGGCGCTTGTTCCGTGGGCAGTATATTGTCTGCTGACGGGGAATATTTTCACAGGGATCGGACTCATCGTCTTGTTCCTCGTGATTACGGTATTGCGTCGTATTATTGAACCGAAAATTCTTGGGGATGCGGTCGGGATCGGTTCCTTATCGGCCCTGATCAGTCTCTATGTCGGGATGCAGTTAGTAGGAGCGATTGGGTTATTTCTGGGACCACTGGTCGTTATTGTCTATTCAGCGATGCGCAAGGCAGGATTGTTCCAGATCAAGATTAAATTTGAATAATGTGATTCGGATACGCATTAGAAGTATGAGCGTAACCGCCTAAGTATAAGCTTGGGCGGTTTTTTTGTATATATTTAGAATCACGTTGCAACTAAAACATCACTTTGTGGAGTTAATTTCTGGTTCACATCCCTAGGCGAACGACATATGTTAGGAGAGTAAGTCGAAGATGAAGGAGGGTTTGATATGAACGATCAAGTCCGCGTCTGGTACCCCTTTATTGGTCCGAACAATCCGTGTCCACCCATTCGGGTGAAGACATATGTCGTGCCTCCGAATCAGTATATTCAATTTCAACCGCTCGATCTACCGCAGTTCACACCGCAGGAAGCTTTGAGATATGGAACACTATGGCCGGCATTATTCAGTCCCTATGAACCGACGAGAGGGTCAGAAGGAGGAGAATCGACGTCATGAGTGATAAAATGAACGCAAATGCGAACACGAATACCAAGCCGATCGATGATGAGTATTACAAGCTGCTGCATGAGCTGCAGGCGGTTGATTTTATGCTGCTCGAGTTGGCGTTGTTCCTGAACACGCATCCGAATGACATGAAATCCATCCAACAGTTCAACCAGGGGGTTGAACAACGCCAGAAGCTTGCGTATCAATACGAGCTGAATTACGGACCGCTCTTGCAGTATGGTCACAGTTATTCAAGGTTCCCGTGGCAATGGATCGAGACGCCATGGCCGTGGCAGGTGTAACGCGGATTTACGATTCGAAGGGAGGCTAACAACGATATGTGGTTGTACGAGAAGAAGTTGCAATACCCGGTGAAAGTGAGCAAATGCGATCCCCGTATGGCGAAGCTGCTGCTGGAACAATACGGAGGTGCAGACGGCGAGCTCGCAGCGGCCTTACGATACTTAAATCAACGTTATTCGATCCCTGACAAGGTGATTGGCCTACTTACTGATATCGGTACAGAAGAATTTGCGCACTTAGAAATGATCGCCACGATGGTCTACAAATATAACATTTCCAATATGCTACAATTAATATGGGTAAAAAAAGGGGACAATAGCCGTCTAAGCTATTGTCCCTTTATTTCCAAAATGATGGTAAGTTTAAAGCCACCTCAATGAACCTCTTCATATCCAATTCCCCAATGCTTGTAGCTATGCCAATTCCTTCTACGATAACGGTTTTTTCATCATCTATGATTGCTTGTGATTCTTCCATTGTAATCGATGCTTCCATGGTGAGAATCTCCTCTCATGATGGTGATATTAAGATATATGAATGTTCCGCTTGTCTCAATTCGAGGTTTCAATCATCACTTATATTTTTTTCATGTCATTCGCTTAGTTAGTTCGTCGCTATATTTTTTGCCAGTTACCTACTCAGGTTCAACAAACTTACACAACGCATAATCCAACTCCATCGGAAGTGTTGAAAGAGCAACAGTATGCAGACATATTCTATTTTAAAGGCGTTGTATACCGAAACGCGGAAGATATTGATTGGGTTAAGAAATTGGATTTAAAGCAGGTGAGCAATTGGGGGAAATAACAGCCGTATATAAAGACAACTTTATAAAACGGATATAGCTAAGGGTCCTAGCGGATATAGCAAAGAGACTCGAGGTAACGGATAAATGGATGAGAAGAAGAATTCGTATGATTTACTGGAAGCAATGGAAACGAGTAAGAACAAGATATACCAATTTACAAAAACTCGGATTACAGAAGCAACAGGCATGGGAAAATGCGAATACAATGAAAGGCTATTGGAGAATATCCAATAGCAAAATCCTTAATATCCCCCTCGGCAACAAACACCTCAAACAACAGGGATTCCTATTCTTTTCAGATTATTATCAACAAATACAAGCGTAAACTTAGGAACCGCCGTATACCGGACGGTATGTACGGTGGTGTGGAAGGTCGGCTACTCAACTAATGGCTGCCAACTCGAACGATTGGCAGCGCGTGATTTGATGGAGCTGGCGAAGAAAAAACGGGGTGAAGGGTATATGGAATGCTTGGGATGCAGGATTTCAAATGGAATTGAACCTAATCTGATTATTATTTATGAGAACGAACTTATTACTTGTGTACTTGATATTGCTCCTTTTAATGAAGGTCATATTCTTATTCTTCCTAAAAAGCATTATTGGGATGTTGATGAAATCGACCAAGAGACTGCTTATAACATCATGGATACCTATAAATGCTTTCAACTGTCTTAAAACGCTTGTTTAAACCTGATGGTATAAGCATTTGTCAAAATGGCGGAAAATTCAACGATTTGACGCTTATCCACATGCATCTCATTCCAAGATACGAAGGTGATGGTTTCTCTTGGAGTGAACCGATGCATCCACATGATGCAGAAAAACGGCTGCCACAAACTAAGGAAATAATAATGAAAGTATTAAATGGATCCTGACTGATAATTCAATTAAAGAAAATATATGCTATAGACCTCGATTAAGTTCACCCATCCGACTTTCTACGAAGAAGTTCTATATTCAACTACTATGAAATTAAGTAGTATGATAAAAAATAAGCCAATAGTGCAGTAAGGGTTTAGCTAAAAAGTACTGATGCTGACAGAAAACTACCCTTCTTCAACTACCATGAAAGAACGGTTTAACTTTTATGCTATGTGGTTCAGCACAAGATATGCATGGATGGCTAACGGGACACGATAGTTATACCAAAACAAGGAGCAGACAGCCGCGACAGCCGCTTCTTTAAATGTTTTTGCAATCTTCCAATGGAATTATAATTCGGACTAATAAAAAAATTTTAACTACATCTATCTATCACAAAGATAATATAAAATCCACTAATAATCATAATGGGACATCTTTCGTTCATATGTTTTTTAAAGATATTAATCGTGAGGAGGTCTCCATTCATATGCCCCAAAAAGTAAAACTTCAAAAATTCGTCGATAAACTGCCGATTCCCAAAACCATTTCCCCGATCAAGAGAGATAAGAAAGGTTCGTATTATGAAGTGACCATGAAGGAATTTACCCAAAAACTACATCGTGATTTAGGGCCTACCCGCTTATGGGGCTACAATGGAATGTACCCGGGCCCGACTTTCGACGTGGTAAAGGATGAAACGACATTTGTCAAATGGATGAATGATCTGCCCCAAAAGCATTTTCTTCCCATCGATACGACCATTCATGGTGCAGAAAAAACACTTCCACAGGTTAGAACTGTGGTTCATGTACACGGAGGAAAACAGCATGACCATAGTGACGGCTACCCTGAAGCTTGGTTTACGAGGAATTTTGAACAAACAGGACCTTTTTTTAAAAGGAAAGTATCGGAGTACCCCAACCTTGAAGCCACTACGTTATTTTATCATGACCACACAATGGGCATTACGAGATTGAATAATTATGCGGGACTTGGAGGCTTTTATATCATTCGTGATCAGCATGAACAATCCCTGAATCTACCGTCGGGAACCTATGAAATCCCTCTAATGATTCAAGATCGATCGTTTAACTCGGATGGATCGCTCTTTTACCCCGCTACACCGGACAAAAACAATCCTCGTCTTCCTTACCCCTCGATTGTCACTCCTTTTGACGCAGATTACATTTTGGTAAATGGCAAAGTAACCCCTTATCTTGAAGTAGAACCGAGAAAATACCGGTTTCGCTTATTAAATTATTGTAATAGTCGAGCGATTACACTCAAACTGGACTCTGGACAGCCATTTTATCAAATTGGAATTGATCGCGGATTACTGGAGAAACCAGTGAAAATGAATGAGATCCTCCTTCTAACAACTGAGCGCGCGGATGTGATCGTCGATTTTTCTCGATCCTTTGGTAAGTCGATCATTCTTAAAAATGGCTTCAAGGGTGCCTCCCCAGAAACTACCGATGTGATGCAGTTTAGAGTAACCGCTCCGTTAAAAGGCAAAGATACCAGTTCCCTACCAGATCATTTAACGAAAATTAATTTCCTAACTAGAGAGATGGCAACAAGGACAAGAGATCTCACACTCGTCAGGGTGGAGGATGAGTATGGAAGATCGTTGAATTTACTTGATAATAAAATGTGGAATGATCGTATATCTGAGAAAATGGACTTAGGAACTGTTGAAATATGGCGGCTAATCAATCTTACAAAAGATGACCACCCTATTCATCTGCATGTCGCTGATTTGCAAATTCTAGAGCGTCAGCCTTTTGACGTTGCTCACTTTCAAGCTACAGGAAAACTTATATTTACAGGGCCTGCGGCTCCACCTGAGCCTAACGAAAGAGGATTTAAAGATACGATTCGTGCTCCCACTGGTTACGTTACCTCTTTTATCGCGAGTTTCGATCCTTTCGCCGGACTTTTTGTATGGCATTGCCACATGCTCGAACATGAAGATTACGAGATGATGCGACCATTTAAAATTCTGAAGAAAAAAAGTAGATTTAAAAAAATACTAATGAGAATCATTCAGCCTTCTCGGTTCAAATGAAGAAATTTCATATCTCGTTAACGAGCTGCATACTGCGATAAATAGATGTCGTAACGGATAGGCCGGCTAGCTATTGCACCAAGATGAGGAATGGGATAAAGTTCTGTCATTTATGACATGGCAAAAACAAAATCAGGAATTAAATACCATAAGCTTCCCGGATGGGAGCGACATTCTGTGATGCACCATGGTTGCTGGAGTCTGACTAACGGGAAACGATAGTGGAGGGGCTTGCTTTGCGGCAGGTCCTTTTTAATATTGAATTAAGGGGAAGCTTACTGATAAAAAAGGGGGACATATCTCCAAACCCTAATTCCATTCATAACTTATTTTAGGCACTTACCCAGTAATGAGTATGAAGTGTATCGAGCGAGGAGTGAAAATTATTATGGAAAACGAAACACAGAATGGAAAAATACCGCAGCCGATAAGGAATGATGGTACGGGTTGGTACGATTTAGGACCAAGGGACGTTATGCGAGACATTGAGAACCCTGATATGCTAGTATCGCCTGCCACCGATGCTGGTTCGTTGCCCAATATGAAGCTCTCTTTCTCCGACACTCATATGCAGTTAAATCATGGCGGCTGGTCGCGGGAAGTGACGGTTAGAGAGCTGCCGATTGCAACCACGATTGCCGGGGTGAATATGGCTCTAACTCCGGGTGGTGTGCGTGAGTTACAGGCATCAGCAAGCGGAATGGGCTATCATGCTTGTGGGGCGAGCCCGCATTACATCAGTTGACCAGAACGGTAGGAACTTCATTGCCGACGTAGGTGTAGGCGACTTGTGGTACTTCCCTCCCGGAATTCCGCATTCTATTCAAGGATGGATCGGTAGCCGCGTTGCGTTAACGGGCAGGATAGTATAATTGAACACATCTTTTATATATCGAAATCAATTGATTTCGATTAGAATAAGATCAAATTACATTTGGAGTGTGACCGAGGGACTATAGAGAAGAATATTACAGAAATTCAAAAATTGCCCGAGGAGAACCCTCAAAAAATTCACTTCGGAAAATTTCTAGTAGGAGCGTGTAAAATGAATTTAAAAGAAAAGTTGATATTAATAAAAGAAAATGGCTACCAAGCACCTCCCGATACATACCAGTTGATACAAGAAATGATAAATAACATCGGTTCTTTGGATGCCGGGCTACGTGATGAGCTAATTTATACAACCTTATCACATTGGATTCCTGGTAATTCTCTAACTGCAAACGAGCTAGAACAACTTCTACCAGTTGTTTTGGATAAAAACCATTTGCTTTTTAAGCTTGGTGAAACAAATACAGATTCTGTCTTCACTCGATCTTTCTCTATGCTAGTCATACCGCTCCTCTTCCTGAGGCATAGAGAATCACCATTTCTCTCAAGAGAGAAAATTCATCTGATAAAAGAGAAAGTATTTTACAATGTACAAGAAGAGCGAGATTACCGTGGGTAT
>Ga0102589_1002648_pt1 | contig 20066 bp, 18 predicted proteins | sample AraplaMF_Col_mLB_FD_76858 | JGI IMG/M metagenome (GOLD analysis project Ga0102589, IMG submission 76858) | Arabidopsis root microbial communities from the University of North Carolina, USA - plate scrape MF_Col_mLB | ecosystem: Host-associated > Plants > Roots > Endosphere | place: USA... | reverse complement strand
GCGTTGCCGGCGGCGACAGCATTACCCAGGCGGGCAAGGATGAAGCTGGCAAGCTGATTGGCGTCGGCGATGCCGTACAGATGGTTGATGTCGAGGATGACGATTTCGCTGGGATGAGCCGCCAGGAATTGCGAGATCTGCTGAAGGACGTTGGCTAAGGGCGTGCCGAACTGGGCGTGGACCGTCCAATACGTGCCGTTCTGCTCGGAGATTCGCAGGTCAAGATAGCGGATGCCGGCGGAGAGCTGCGTGGCGATGTCGAAAGCCTGGTTGCGGGCCCAGCCGGCGATCAGACTCGTGGCGGCTTGCGCCAGATAGGGGATGTACTGGAGCGAGAGCAGTTTGCTCTGCTCAGCGTTGGGGTCGATCCCGGAGGCCGCACTGATGTCGCAAGTCGCCGAATCATGCGTGCCCGGCAGCACCAGATCGCAAAGCCGCTTCGAGCCGAGCAGGGTCGGATACTCGCCCATCCAGCCGGCCCGTATGGGCGGCGCGGTAGGCGTCGGTGCCGGCGGAAAGATCGGCCCCGTGAACGGGGCGATCGGCGGGATGTTGAGGTTGAATGGGTCGTAGATCGCGGCGGTGGCTGCCACGATCGAAGACAAGATCGTCAGGGTGCTCGCGTCGTTGCTTTGCCTTCCGTTCAGCTGCGTGACCAGGCCCCCGACCGATAGGCCGTAAGTTTCGAGCGCATGCAGATAGACCGAATTGTAGTTGCGGTCGAAGCCGCCCTGGTGGATTTCCAAGCGCGCCAGGCCGGCGCTCACGCCGACCTGCGTGACCGACGTCCCGAGCGTGATGAGATCTTTGCCCTGGATGGTGTAAGCCGGCCGTATGGCGGCGATCGCCTGCGCGTAGATGCATGTCACGAAGCAAATATTGCGATGATAGGCTGCGTTGAAGGCCATCTGCTCCCCCCGGTGCATTCGGACTGCGGTCGATTTAACCGCATTCTGCGCACGTCATGGTTGCATGTCCATGACGTTTGGTCATTCCTCAAGCGGGGTGCCGTCGATTTTTTCCAAGGCGAGCGTGAGGACAATAAATGACGCTACGTCATAAATCGTCGAGCAAAATTTGAAGTATTTTCACTGTCTTGCTAGTTATTTTAATTTAAAACTAAACGTATTGACTGGTATATATTCGATTGTTACGCCGCGACCGTTGTCTTTTATCGAGAGTCGCGCGTCGTGAATATTCGCTCTGCCCTGCTGGGTCCGTCCGCACTGCTGCTTGCGCCGATCGCCGCTCTGGCGCAGGGGACAGAGCGTATCCAGCTCGACACCATCGTCGTCGAAGGGCAGGGCAGCGGCGAGAAGGGTGTCTTCAGCGCCAATGGCTATGTCGCGACCTCGGGCCGCAGCGCCAGCAAGACGGATACGCCGCTGCTCGAGACGCCGATGTCGATCTCGACGGTGACGCAGACGCAGCTGGAGCAGCGCAAGCCGCAGAACCTGCTGGAGGCGCTGGCCTATACGCCGGGCGCCCGCATCGGCACCTATGGCTTCGATCCGCGCTATGACGCCTTCACCATTCGCGGTATCGACGTCACCCACAACGCCGTCTTCCGCGACGGTCTGCGCCAGATCGGCAGCCCGAACGGGCTGATGCGGCTCGAACCGTATGGGCTGGAGGCGATCAGCGTGCTGCGCGGCCCGGCCTCGGCGATCTACGGCGCCAGCACCAGCGCCGGCATCGTCGACCTGATCTCGAAGCGGCCGACCGAGACGGCGTTCCGCGAGATCGAGATCCAGGGCGGCTCCTTCGGCCGCAAGCAGTTCAATTTCGATCTCTCGGGCCCGGCCAATCCCGAGGGAACGCTGCTCTACCGGATGACCGGCCTCGTCCGCGACGCGAAAACCGACATCAGCGCGATGAAGGATGACCGCGTCTTCATCGCGCCGGCGTTGACCTGGAAGCCGAACGAGGCGACCAGGCTCACCGTGCTCGGCGAATACATGGATTCGACCACGGGCGGGACGGCGGCCTATCTCAACCAGTACGGCCCCTATGTCGATCGCCAGGGCAATATCCTGTCCAAGACGCTCGGGGCGACCAAGGTCTATGTCGGCGACAAGCGCTACAACGATTTCCGCCAGCAGCAGGCCCGCATCGGCTATGAGTTCGAGCACAAGTTCGACGAGGTCTTCACGCTGCGCCAGCGGGCGCGCTACCAGCAGCTCGGCAACAACCAGCAATATGTCTATTTCGACCCCGGCCTGACGCGCGAGAACACCGCCGGCGTCTCGGTCGACACCTCGCTGGAGGCGAAGGTCCGGACCGGCGCGGTCGATCACACATTGCTCGCCGGCGTCGATGTCAGCCGTTTGCACTACAAGAGCAAGGAAGCGTTCGGCGGCGTGCCGCTCGGCTACAACCCGGCCTTCCTGTGGCGGACAGAGCAGACGCTGACCACGACCGGCATCTATCTGCAGGACCAGGTCAAATGGGGCGGCTGGCGCCTTTCCGCCGGCGTCCGCAATGATTGGGTCGACAGCAAGTTCGAGGCGGGCGCGGCCGGCGCCGTCCCGACGCAGAGCAAGCGCACCGACGGCAAGCTCACCGGCCGGGCCGCGCTGTCCTACGTCACCGATTTCGGCCTTGCGCCCTATGTCAGCTACGGCACTTCCTTCGTGCCCAATCCCGGCACGGTGCTGAATGGCGGCGTCGCCCAGCCGACGAGCGGCAAGCAGGCCGAGCTCGGCGTGAAATACGACCTGCCGGGCTACAATGCCTCGCTGCGGGCGGCGGTGTTCAACATCCGCCAGGACAATGGCGTGGTCTACGAGGTCGTCGACGGCCTCAACCGCCAGGTCCAGATCGACCTGCGCTCCAGCGGCTTCGAGATCGAAGGCGTCGCCTCGCTGGCGAACGGGCTCAGCCTGCAGGCCTCCTATTCCTACAACGACGCCCGCATCAAGAAGCTGACGGTGGAGACGGTCGGCAACCGCCTCTCCAGCATCCCCTACCACATGGCTTCGCTCTGGCTCGACTACACCGTGCAGGACGGGCCGGTGCGCGGGCTCGGGGTCGGTGGCGGCGTGCGCTATGTCGGCTCCAGCCTCGGCGACAATCTCGGCCGGCCGGTGATCGACAACAAGGCGCGCGCCTTCCTCGACGGCTCGATCCGCTACGATCTCGAAAACCTGAGCCCGCAGCTCAAGGGCATGCGGCTTCAGGTCAACGCCACCAACCTCCTGAACGAGGTCCAGCAGACCTGCACCGCCGGCTATTGCTATTTCGACGAGGGACGCAAGGTCATCGCCAGCCTGCGCTATCGCTGGTGAGGGCGCTCATGCTCTCGCCCGCGGCAATCGTCCTCGCCATTGGCGGCCTCTATGTCGGCCAGAGCATCATCGGCGGTCTGACCTTCCTCGCCTTGCCGAGCGTGCTGCGCGAGCGCGGCCTGCCGCTCGACCAGATCGGCCTGACCTATCTCGCCGTGCTGCCCTGGGCCGTGAAGTTCTTGTGGGCGCCGGCGGTCGAGCGCTACCGGCTGCCGGATACCGGCCCGGCGCGCTCGCGCAGGATCGTGCTGGCGACGACGCTGATCTCGACCCTGGGGCTCGTCGCGGTCGGCCTGATCGGCCCGGTCGCCTTCATGCCGCTGATCGGCGTCTTCGTGCTGATCGCCTTTTCCGCCTCGACCGGCGACATCGCCTGCGACGGCCATGCGGTCGAGACGCTGTCGCAGGCGCATCACGGCTGGGGCAATGCGGCTCAGGTCGGCGGGGCCTATCTCGGCTCGGCGCTCGGCTCCGGCCTCTTCCTCGTGCTGGTAGCAAAGCTCGACTGGCAGCTTGCCACCTTCGCCATGGCCGGGCTGCTCGTTGTGCTGGCTCTGCCCTTCCTGCTCTTGCCGGCGCAGGCCGCGCCGGCCAGGCGCACGCACCGGCCCTCCCTGAAGCAGGCGCTGAAGCGGCCGGAGATGCGCTCGGGACTGCTGCTCGCCGCGCTCTATGTGCCGGCGCAGAAATGGGGCGTCGCCATGCTCGGCCCGTATCTGGTCGATAGCGGGCTCGATCTCACCTCGATCGGTCTGGTCAACGGTATCGGTGGCCTCGCTGTCGGCTTCGCCTGCGCATTGCTCGGCGGGGCGCTGGTGCGGTCGCTCGGGGCGCGTAGCGTGCTCGTGCTGGCCCTCGTGCTGCAGGCCGCTTCGCTTGCGGGGCTCGCCTTCGCCGCCTGGCGCGGCTTGCCGCAGCCGTTCGTGCTCGCGCTGGCGCTGGCGAGTTCCTCCGGCATCATGGCGCTCGGCTTCGTCGCGCTCTATGCCCGCTTCATGGCGCTGTCCGATCCGCGCCAAGCCGGCGTCGACTTCACCCTGCTGCAATGCATGGACGGGCTGGTCAGCATGGCCGGAGGCATCGGGGCCGGCTGGGTCTCGCAGCATTTCGGCTATGGCGTCTGCTTCGCGCTCGCCGCTGGAGTCGCACTCATCGCGGCGCCATTGGCGGCGTTGCTGGCCGGCTGGTCTGCGACCCCGCAGCAACCAGCGGCGCGGGAGCAGGCAGCGCTCGGATGAGCGAGGCCTGGCCGCTGCCCTCCTTTGCCGCTCGCTTTCCGGAGGCGCTGGCCTGGTACAGGGACAAGCTCGTGCTGCCCGGCGGCGGACAGGAGGTTGTCTCAGGGCGCGAGCTGCTCGAAGGCGGCGCCGAGCGGCTGATGGCGCGCTTCGCCACGCTCTATCCGGATAGCGACCGGCGGGCGCTGGTCTCGATGTGGTCGCAATGGCATTTCGGTGCTCTCGTCATCCCGGCGACGGTGGCGATCCTGCTCGGCGAGCGCGACCTGCCGCTCGATCTCGACCGGATCGCGATCGTGCCGCAGGAGGCGGGGCTGACCAGCGCGATCGTGATCCCTGACGAGGGCGCTCCGCGCTGCGCTGGCGGCGATCCGTTCGCGCGGCTATTCGGGGAGCATGTCTCGCCACTGGTCGCGCTACTCGCCGGGCAATTCCGGGTCTCGCCGCGGCTGCTCTGGGCCAATGCGGCAGCGATCTTCGAATGGACGCTGCAGCAAGTGCCGACCGAACTCGCCGATCCGCAGGGGCTGGCGGCAGCGCGGCTACGGCTGGAGCGGCGTCTCGAGCCCGATGGCCAGCGCAATCTGATGTACGAGGCGGTGCGCTACCCGGTCGAGCAGGGGGAGCCGGTCCGGCGCCGCAAGCTCTGCTGCCTGCGCTATCTTCTGGCCGGCGTCGCCGATTGCGGCAGCCTCTGTCCGCTGAACGCCGATTGCTCCGCGGCAGAGAGCGATGCGGCCTGAGACGCGCCTGCGCCGCCTCGGCTGCGATCCGGCTCTGGCGCCGTCGGCGCTTGGGGTGTACAGCGCGCCAATGGCATTCAACGAGATCAGACCGGCCGAGGACCAGCCCTTCGGCACCTTCGCGCCGCAGGGCAGCATCGCCCGCATCATCGCCTGGACCCGCAGCGCGTCCGGCTCCTTCCTCGGCCGCAAGGTCGCCTTCGCGCTGCGCCGCCTCGGGCTCAATCGGCTCAAGGGGCAGCCCGTCGACATCGAGGCGCTCGGCGCGCAGATGCGGCTCTATCCGGAGGGCAATGTCTGCGAGAAGCGGGTGCTGTTCACGCCTCAGTATTTCGACGCCCAGGAGCGCGAGTTGCTGGCCTCGCGAATTCGTGACGGTTTCTGCTTCATCGATGTCGGCGCGAATATCGGCGCCTATTCGCTCTTCGTCGCGGCTCGTGCCGGCCGGGGCGCGCGCATTCTCGCAGTCGAGCCGCAGCCCGACATCTTCGCGCGGCTGACCTACAACATCGCCCAGAACCCGTTCGGCACCGTCAAGGCGATCGCCTGCGCGCTCGCCGACAAGGCGGGCGAGCTGACGCTGTTCCTCGACCCTGCCAACAAGGGCGAATCGAGTGTGCGCATCCTGCGCTCCAGCAATGCGAACTCGGTGCGGGTGCCGGCGATGACCCTGCTCTCCGTGGTCCAGAGCGAGGGCTATGAACGGATCGACGCGATCAAGCTCGATGTCGAGGGCGCCGAGGACCTGATCCTCGAACCCTTCCTGCGCGATGCGCCGGAAGCGCTCTGGCCTGGCTTCGTCATCGTCGAGGATTCGCGCGGCCGCTGGCAGACCGACCTGCCGGCCCTGCTGGAGAGCAAGGGCTACAAGCTCCTCGCCCAGACCCGGCTCAACCTCGTCTACGAGCGCAAGAGCGCCTGAGACGAGCGCCTCAGACGCCCGCCGCGTGCATGGCGGCCCCGACTGCCGCGCCGCTTGAGCAATCGCGCGCAAGCGGCTTAGCTCGCTCGCAGATCGGGGCGAACGAGAACAGCAGGGACAACCCATGACGGCAGCGCCAGCGCCCGCCTTCCAGCCGGTGGTCACCGCCGCGATCCTGGTGATCGGCGACGAGATCCTGTCCGGCCGGACCAAGGACAAGAACATCGGCTACATCGCCGAGTACCTGACCAATATCGGCATCGAGCTACGCGAGGTCCGGGTCGTGCCCGACCTGACCGACGAGATCGTCTCGGCGCTGAACGCGCTGCGTTCGCGCTACACCTATGTCTTCACCACCGGCGGCATCGGCCCGACCCATGACGACATCACCGCGGATGCGGTCGCGGCCGCCTTCGGCGTGCCGATCGACTACGACCAGCGCGCGATCGACATGTTGCTGGAGCGCTTTCCCAAGGACCAGCTCAACGAGGCCAGGATGCGGATGACACGCATTCCGGAGGGCGCCGACCTGATCGCCAATGCGGTGTCGAAGGCGCCTGGCTTCAAGATCGGCAACGTCCATGTCATGGCAGGCGTGCCGGCGATCATGCAGGCCATGCTCGACGTCGTCGGGCCGACGCTGAAGACCGGCGCCAAGATCCTCTCCGAGACGGTGAGGGCAGGCCTGCGCGAAGGCGATATCGGCACGCCGCTCGGCGAGATCGCGAACGCGCACCCCGACTGCTCGATCGGCTCCTACCCGTTCTGGTCCGAGACCGGGCCGGACACCAACATCGTCATCCGCTCGCGCGACCCGGAGAAGCTGGCGCTGGCGACAGCAGCGGTGAAGGCGATGGTCGAAGTCGAGAAAAGCCGGCTACAAAACTAGAAGTTGTATAATTCTATTTTGTGGAGAGTGCTGTCGGCGCTCTCTTTTTGGCTGGTTCCAGAGTCATTGCGAGCGCGATAAGCTTTGCTTATGTGCTGAATTTGATGTTTATTCGTTGCGTATTCGCAGCGATAGGCGAAGTAAATTTCCTTGCATTGGGCTTGGTGGGTGTTATCGATTAAAATTTAACTGTGATCGTGGCCAATTCGTGCGCGCGAATACGTTTTTAGAGCTTCGATGTCGGTAGGGAAGGTTGGGTCCTTGTGGTTGTCACAAGTTTTCGCCGCTTCTTACCTAAGGTCATTAGTAGTCCATAAACTAACCTCTTGCTACCTTTAATTATCGCAGCGGGGGGAAGAGGCATGCGGTTCAATCCTTTCAAGGGCGGCGCTGCGCGTCGCGATCTGAAGGCCGAAATGGCGGCGTTGCACCGTTCGATGGCGGTGATCAGCTTTGCGCTCGATGGTACGATTCTCGATGCCAACGAGAATTTCCTGGGTGCGGTCGGCTACTCGCTGGAACAGGTGCGCGGCCGACACCACCGCATGTTCGTCAGCAAGGAGGAGGCTGCGAGCGCGGAATACGGAGCGTTCTGGGAGCGGCTCGCGCGCGGCGAATACGAGGCGCGCCAGTTCCTGCGCGTCGCCGCCGACGGCAGCGAGTTCTGGATCGAGGCGAGCTACAATCCGGTCTTCGATTCCCGTGGCAAGCCGGTCAAGGTGATCAAGTTTGCGACGGTGATCACCGACCAGAAGAACCGCGAGGCCGACATGGCCGGGCAGGTTTCCGCGATCCGCAAGGCCATGGCGGTGATCGAGTTCACGCTCGACGGCCATATCCTCGACGCCAACGAGAACTTCCTCGCCGTTACCGGCTATACGCTGGCCGAGATCAAGGGCAAGCATCACGGCATGTTCTGCGACGCCGCCTATCGCAGCTCGGCGGAATATCGCGCCTTCTGGGAGAAGCTCGGCCGCGGCGAATACGATTCCGGCCAGTACCAGCGCTTCGGCAAGGGCGGCCGCGAGGTCTGGATCCAGGCGAGCTACAACCCGATCATGGATGCCAAGGGCCAGCCGACCAAGGTGGTGAAATACGCCACCGACATCACCGAGCAGAAGGCGGCGCGCCAGCTCGCCAAGGCCGTCGGCGAGGCGCAGGCGGTGATCGGTCGGGCCAAGGACAAGGACCTGACGAGCCGGATCGACATGGCCGGCAAGGAGGGCGAGGTCGCAGTCCTCTGCGGCGGCATCAATGAGTTGATCGAGACCATGGCCGAGGTGATCGGCGCCGTCGGCGCTATCTCCGGCAAGGTCGGCGCCGCTGCCGACAGGATGGCGAGCGAGAGCGTCGAGCTCGCCGAACGGGCCGAGTCACAGGCCTCCAGCCTGCAGGAGACGGCGGCGACGACCGAGGAGCTCGCCGCCTCGATCAAGACCAGCGCCGGCAATTCGCGCCAGGCGGCGGCGCTCGGCGACGAGGCGAAGACCGTCGCCTCGCGCGGCGGGGCGATCGTCACCGATGCGGTCGCGGCGATGGGCCGGATCGAGCACGCTTCCGCCTCGATCGCCGACATCATCTCGATGATCGACGAGATCTCGTTCCAGACCAATCTGCTGGCGCTCAACGCCGCGGTCGAGGCGGCGCGGGCGGGCGATGCCGGCCGCGGCTTTGCGGTCGTCGCCTCGGAGGTCCGGGCGCTCGCCGGCCGCTCCAGCGAATCGGCCAACGGCATCAAGTCGCTGATCGCCAATTCGAGCGAGCAGGTCCGCTCCGGCGTGCAACTGGTCAAGGATGCCGGCCGTACGCTGGAGGAGATCGTCGATGCGGCCAACCGCGTCGCCGGTACCATCGCCGAGATATCGAGCGCCGCGACCGAGCAGGCCAGCGGCGTCGAGGAGATGGCCAAGACCGTCGCCCATATGGACGAGATGACCCAGCGCAATTCGCTGATGGCGGACGCGAGCTCGAAGCTGTCGCGCGACCTGCAATCGGAGACGCAGGCGCTGGCGGCGCTGGTTGGCGCCTTCCGGCTCGGCGGTAGCGACCAGCCTGCGCGATTGGCGGCAAATCTCCGTTCGGTGCTGCCGGTGACGAAGGTCGCGGCCACGCCGGCGAAGCCAGCGCCGCTGCCGCGCGCCAAGGTGGCGGGTGGCCGGGGCGACGACGGCTGGGCCGAGTTCTAGAAGGGGCGAGGAGGCCGCGCGCCGGGGATTGTGTCGCCAAGGCTCTTGCCAGCGCCGGCCGGATGCGCTTTGCCGGAAGGCTCTTCTTCAAAGCCTGCCGCAGGACCCGCCATGGCCGACGCTTCCGCCAACAAGGCCTTCCCCGTTTCCTGGGACCAGTTCCACCGCGACGCCCGGGCGCTCGCCTGGCGCCTGTCCGATGCCGGGCCGTTCGAGGCGATGGTCTGCATCACCCGCGGCGGTCTGGTGCCGGCGGCGATCATCTGTCGCGAGCTCGGCCTGCGCATGATCGAGACGGTCTGCGTCGCGAGCTATCACGACTACAAGAACCAGTCCGAGCTCAAGGTGATGAAGGAGATCGCGCCTTCGATCCGCGCCATCGGCGACGGCAAGGGCAAGGGCGTGCTCGTCGTCGACGATCTGACCGACACCGGCAAGACCGCCCGCGTCGTGCGCGAGATGCTGCCGAACGCGCATTTCGCCACGGTCTACGCCAAGCCGGCCGGCGTGCCGGTGGTCGACACCTTCGTCACCGAGGTCAGCCAGGACACCTGGATCTATTTCCCCTGGGACATGGGCCTGTCCTATGTCGAGCCGATCGCCAAGGACCACAAGGGCTGAGCGCCCGCGTCAGGCGTGGCTCGGCGCCTTGAGCGCCACCACCATGCCGGTGACCGCCAGCAGCATGCCGGCGATCTCGAGGCCCGAGGCGCTCTCGCCGAGGAAAGCGGCGCCCGACAGGGCCGTCACCACCGGTACGAGCGGCAGGAACAGTGCGGCGCGCGCGGCGCCGAGGATCGCGACGGCCTCGGTATAGAGAAAGAGCGCGACGGCGCCGACGAGCACACCCTGATAGAGCGCCTGCAGCGCGATCGCCGGCAGCGGCACCTGCAGCAGATGGATCGGCTGGACCAGCGCCAGCAGTGGCAGCAGCGGCACCGAGAGCAGGCAGGTCGCCATGGTGACCTCGACCGAATCGGCGCCCCAGCGCCGGGCGAGCAGGCCGAAGCTCGACCAGAGCAGGGCGATCAGGACGAAGAGCAGGTCGCCGATCCAGGCGCCTTCGCGCGTCGGGGTGTTGGCCATCGCCTCGAAGGAGAAGACCACGATCCCGGCGACGATGATCGACAGCCCGATCACCCTGAGAGGGCTGATGCGGTCGCCGAGCACGAGCACTGCGAGCAGGGCGGTCGCGACCGGGATCAGGCCGGGCGAGATCACTGAGGAGTGCAGGGCCGGGGCGAAATGGGCGCCGCCGACCAGGATCAGGCTGTAGCTCGGCCCGACGATCGCGGTCAGGATCAGCGCCTTCTTCCAGCCGAGCCGGCCGACCGGGAACGGCTTCAAGCGCTTCAGCGCGAAGGGCAGCAGCACCAGCGCGGCGGCGAGGAAGCGCAGGATCGTGACGTCGCCGGCCGAAAGCCCATCCGCTACTGATTGCCGCGACACCACCGACTGGATGCCCCAGATTACGGCCGAAAGGATGCCGCAGGCGAAGCCGATGACGAGGCGAGGGGAGGCAGGCGCGGCTGGGGACACTGGGTAAGGGCCTTGCGGGAGCAGGGCGGCTTATGGGCTCGGGACAGCGTGGCGGCAAGGGTGGGGGCGCCAAGAGGCTCTACGCCGGACGCATGGGCGAAGGAACCGCGACGCGAGCCCTTCTCCCCTCGGGGGAGAAGGTGGCAGCGCGAAGCGCTGACGGATGAGGGAAGGATGGCTCACCCGGTCGAACCGCCCTCATCCCCCTGCCGGGACCTTCTCCCCCGAGGGGAGAAGGGAGCTGCCTACTCCACCGCCGCGATGAGCCGCTCCAGAAACCCGTCGATGGCTCCTTTATCGATCCAGCGCAGCACGGCGACGAGCTCGTGCTCGGGGTCGATCCAGATCAGGTTGTTGCCCGCTCCTTGCGCGCTGAAGGAACTCGCCGGCAGTTTGGGATTGGCGGCGGGACCGCGGTTCAGCCACCAGAGGAAGCCGTAATTCGGCAGGGTCGGCGAGGGCACGACCGACTGCGCCAGCCAGGCGGACGGGATCAGTTCGCGCCCCTCCCAGACGCCGTTCTGCGCGATCAACTGGCCGAAGCGGGCATGGTCGCGGGCGCTGATGAAGAGGCCGCCGCCCCAATGGCCGCCGCCGGGGACCGACTGCATGCGCTGCCCGTCGATCTCGAGCCAGGAGGTCTCGTAGCCCTCCCAGCGCCAGCCTTGCGAGGCGCCGACCTTGTCCATGATCCGCTCGCGCAGCACCTGCGGCAGCGGCTTGCGGAAGCGGCGCAGCAGCGCGTAGCCGAGCGCGTTGACCCGGACGTCGTTGTATTCGTAGAGGCTGCCGGGCTCGCGCAGCTCGCGGCGCTGGCCTTTCCGGCTGTTGTCGGCGCCGATGCCGATCTGCCTGAAATGGTCGACCTGATCGGATTTGCCAAAAATCTCGCCCTGCCATTCGCTGTTCATGTTGAGCAGATGGCGCCAGGTGATCTTGGCATTGTGCGGGCTGGAAAAATGCGGCCCGTCGACGCTTTTGCCGACGGCATCGTCGATATCGGCGATCAGCCCGTCGGCGACGGCGAGGCCCGCCAGCACCGAGAGATAGCTCTTGGCGATCGAGAAGGTCATGTCGGCGCGCTCGACATCGCCCCATTCGGCGACGACCTTGCCGCTCTTCAGGACGACGCCGGCCGGCCCGCCGCGCGGCTCGACCGGGCCGACGATCTCGGTCCACGGACCCTTCTCGTCCCATTCGCGATTCCCGACATAGGCGCCGTCCGGATAGAACATGCTGCGCGGCCAGGGGGAATCATGCGCCTGCGCGAAGTCGACGGCGGCCTGGAGGCGGGCGGGGGAGAGGGAGTTTGGCAAGGCGGGGACTCGGGAGGCGAGGGTTGAGGGGGCACGTCTAGCATTGCCGCCGCGAAGCGTCTTCGTCTGCTGGTGGATAGGTGTTGTGCCGGATGGGATGGTTGGTGTGTGGCGAGAGCTGACGTGGTCCAATCAGCGGACATCGACGAGGTGTTTTGGGGAGAACGATGGAACGGCGCTGCCTGGTCTGCGATCATATCTTCACGAATGAACGGCCCGTCTGCCATGTCGTATTTTTTGACGATGGAGAGATTCAAGTCGATTGCGGCTACGATGATCATGGCGATGATGAGAATTTCTCCAAGTCATTCCGCCCGGTCGGTCTCGGGCACATCATTGCGAGGGACAAGACGCTCGTAGAAATCTTTGCTGGCGACAATGCCGGGTTCAGCTTTGGCCGCGATAGCTTAGGCGGCGGCTGGACAAAGTACTTTATCTGAACGCCTGGCGCCCCAAGGAGGCGTCTTCAGCTTCTGGCGGACAGGTGTCGCGCCGAATAGGAGTGCTGGGATCTGAACTATAACTCGGTCGTTCCATCCTAAGCGCCGATATCAATGTAAAGTCGAAACCTGACAATGTTGGCCTTTGGGGATGAGGATGGATTGGTTACCCGCTACAGAGCAGTTCATTCACGAGCAAGTCAAAATTGAAACGAAAAATATGTCGGCAGCGCAGTTGCGTATATGGGAATGCGTAGCTGTCGCGCCAGAAAAATGGGTGATCAAGCGCGACGATGACTTGGCTGGAAATTATTGGGTTGTCGCAATATTCGGTAGATCTGTAGTTTGGTATAACGATATCGAAGAGGGCTTCGACGTCTCTTTATATTCGATATTTGGTGAGATTGATGAGTATTTTGCTAGTCAATTTGAGTTACGCCACATTATGGAGCAAATCATCGAGCGCATTTCAGGCTGACCGCGGCGAGAGTGCGCTGTCAGCAATAGGTAAAAAAGCGGACATAGACACCTTGGTCCGTGCGCCAATATCGATCATCGAACGGATCCCTACCTTCTGATCAGCATCACCCCCGCCACCAGCAGCACGATGCCGATCAGGCGGGGCAGGTCGGCGCTGCGCTGGGCGAGGCCGAGCCAGCCGAAATGGTCGAAGGCGACCGAGGCGATCATCTGGCCGGCGATCAGCAGGGCGATGAAGGTCGCGGCGCCGAGCTGCGGCACGAGGTAGATCGCCAGGCCGATGAAGATCGCGCCGAAAAGGCCGCCGCCCCAGGCCCACCAGGGAATCCGCGATGCGAGCGCGGCGGATGGGACGGGCTCGCGCAGGGCGGCGATCAGCACGGCCATGGCGATCAGCCCGACCAGATAGCTGACGAAGCCGGACCAGGCGGCCGAATCCAGCGCGAGGCGCAGATTATTGTTCAGCACCTGCTGGATGACGATGCTGAAGCCCGCCAGGATCGCGAGCGCTGCGGGCAGGATCAGCTGGATGCTCATGGTCGGCGCAGCCTTAAAAGCCTGGCGCCGCCGAGGGCGCCGGAGAGCATCTTCCTTGCCTTCTCCCCTGTGGGGAAGGGCCGGGGGAGAATGACGGGATGCACAAATGCAACTGAGCTTCCGCCGCCCCGGGGCGACCCGTCAGCCCCTCGGGGATTTGCGCGTGGCAGCCGGATCGCGGCCGATCCAGCGTTCCTGGGCTTTTGTTTCGATGGCTCCCGGCCGGGCGGCGCGGACCTCGGCAATGGCCTGCTCCGGCGCCATGCCGCGCTCGACGAGCAATCTGGCGGTGATCATGCCGGAACGCCCCAATCCGGCCCGGCAATGAATGAGAACGCGCCCGCCAGCGTCGATGATCGACCAGGCGGCCGAGCTGACGGCTGTCCACGGAGCGGCACTGTCCGGGACGTCGTAGTCGCGGATCGGGAAATGCCGCCAGTCTATGCCCTTCTCTGCGAGGGCAGTCCGGAACGCCGCTGTCCCCGCCGGGAACTCGTGCTCCTCGACAAGGCTGATCACCAGGCTGGGCTCCCATGCGATGATCCGCGCCAGCGAGTCCGCATAGGGTGTCGAGCGCCCGGGGCACTCCGTGAGCGCGAGCGCCTCTCGCCGATCGATGCTGATCGGGGAGATGGCCGACAGGTCCATCTCGCTCATGCGTTGGCTTCCACCCGAACAGCGAGGGCCGCAAAGCCCGACCAAACGATGGCTCCGCCTCCGATCGTCGAACGATGCGGAAGGCCGCGCGCGCAATCAAGGCCGAGGTCGTCGAGCGCGCCGGCGCGCTCCGCCGGCTCTCGCCGCGAAGGTTTGAAGTGAACGCCATCCGAGGGAGGGCGCGGGGTTAAGGCGGCGTCGCAGTCGACGGCTGCGTGCCGAATGTCGATGTCGAAATGTCGAGGCAGCGCCACTGGCCGCTGCCCGAACCCCGCGCGCGGTTCTCTTTCGAGCTCTCGTCGTGTGTTGCGTCCGGCTGGACCGGGGTGCCTACCCCGAACGACGAAACCCCTCCGTGGGGGAGGAGCAAGCTCCGTTCGCAAAAGTGGTTCCCACTTTTGCGGAGCGTGCTCTTCGAGCTTGCGACGCTCTTCGCCACGGACACCGCTCTCCCGCCCGGCCTCTCGACGCCTCGCGAAGCCCCCTCGGTTCGGGCGGGACGGGAGGAAGCATAAGCCAGGTTTCAGGGGCGGGGATCGATTGCCAATCTATCCCCGCCGAGAGCGCTCCGCTCCAGGAACGCCATGACGCGCGCCGTCTGGTCCGGAAGGAAATGGTAGCCGCCCGGCAGGAAGCAGATCTCGGACTGGGGGGCGCTGCGTTGCAGTCTCGCGCGCGTATCGGTCGAGTCGAGCAGGACGTCCCGTCCGCCGAGGACCGCGAGAATCGGAATGCCGAGGCCGGCGAGTTCGGAATCCGTCAGCCGGGGAATGCTGACGATCCGCGGGCGCACGGCCCGGCCGATATCCTCCATCAGCTCGGCCAGCGGCCGGACCGCCTCCGGCAGCACTTTGGGGAAGGGGCCCAGCACCAGCTCACGCGCCTTGCGCCGGCCCCAGCCACCGAGCAGCAGCAGCGGCAGCGCCTTGAGCAGGAAATTCTTCTGTCGGCCGATGCCGGCGGGGCCGATCAAGGTAAGGGATCGGGCGAAGCCGGGTCTCCGGCTGGCATAGTCGAGCGCGAGCCAGCCGCCCAGCGAGGTGCCGACCAGCGCCGCCTGCGACAGCCCGAGGCCGGCGAAGACGTCGTCGAGCCAGAGGGCATGGGCATCCCCGGCCAGTGCCGGCCTGACCCGGGCGCTGAGGCCGGGCTCGCCGATCATGTCGATGGCGTAGAGCCGGAACCTCGTCGACCAGAGCACGACATCGAGCAGCCAGGCTGCCGAATTGGCCTGGGAACCGTGGAGCAGCACGACGGGCGGCGCATCTTCCGGACCGCAGGCGACGACGAAGGTCGGTCCCTGTCGGGTCGGAAGATGAGCTTGCGTGCTCGGCACCGGCCATTGGGCGAGCGCGCGCCGATAGTGCGCCTCGATCGCCGCGGCGGTCCCAGCGCTGCCATAGACCGGGTCGCTCATGGTCGGTTCCCGATCTGCATCTGCAGCATCTCGAGGAGCCGCCCGACATCGGCCGGCTCCCCGATCAGCACGATCTTGAGGCTCCCGGCCTGCGGATCGAACGCCGTATTGATGTGCAGGGGCGGGGTATCGGCATCACCGGTCAACGCCATGGCCTGCAGGAACGTCGCGATGCGCTCCGCCCGCTCGACGGCGATGTCCGGGATATCGAGGATGCAGGTCGCCCGGGCCGCCGCTGCCTCGGACTTGCCGCTCGCGAGGCCGGCGAAGGCATCCAGCCGGGAACGGACGATCCGATAGGATTTCCCGACCCGCGTCGCCGCCAGCCGCCCTTCGCGAATGTAGCGGAGGACAGTCTTGGGGTGGAGGTTCAGCTCTGCGGCCGCCTGCTCGACAGTGACAAGTCCGTCCGACATTGAATGTTCCCTATTGATCCCATATTTCCTAATATAGGGAATTATAGGGATCAATAGGTATCATGACGACGCAGAAGCTGGCCCTGCAATTGGATGCGGGTGAGGAGATGAAAACCCGGTTCCGCGCCGATCTGCGCAGGGCGATGAAGAGTGGGGACGCCGCTGAGGCGAGGCTGATCCGGGCGCTCGTCGCCGCGATCGACAACGCCGAGGCACCGCCCTTAACGGCCGGGCAGGGGGCGACGGTCCCGCATGATTTCCGCAGCGGCTCGGCCGAGGTCGAGCGGCTGCTGCTTGGCGACGCCGAGGTGCGGGCGGCGATCCTGGCCGAAATCGCCGAGCGCGAGCATGCGGCCGGCGAGATGGAGCGTCTGGGACAGACCGGGCTGGCGGCAGCGCTCCGCCACGAGATCGCGCTGGCCAGGACTTACATCGCCTGACGATTCCCAGACGGGATGACGCGTCAGGCCGCCGAGCCGCTGATCAGGCGGTGATAGTGCTCGGCATATTGGTAATAGCGCTCGGCCTCGATCCGGTCGCCGGCGAGGGCCTTGGCCTTGGCCAAGGCGAGATAGCGCTCGTAATTCGCCTGCGCGGATTGCCCCCGCCTTGCCGGCGCGGCGTTGGCGCGTGGCCCCGAATGGGGGACGCGGTAGTCGGCGCCGGCGGATCTGGGTTGGTATATGGACATGTCCAGCCTCCTTATCCCAGGATTTTCCTGACGATCTGGCGCAACTCCTTACGGGAGAGGCCGCATGGCTGCGGTTTCCACTCGGGTGCAGATCTTGCGGGTGCGGATCTCGGCGGCATGGTCGTGGGCATGGTCCTGGCGACCGCATCGGCGACACGCCCGGTCTCGGGTGACTTCAGTTCAATTGATTCTTGCATTGATATCCGTTTTGCCGCCCGGCCGAGGCCGTGCGGTCTTGTGGTGACATCGCCGGGCACACTGCGTGCGACGATGGTGCTGCCACGGGCAGCAATCAGTTTTCGACGGTAGGGTGGAGGCGCGCCATCGGTTCCGATCAGAGGAGCCAACTGGTCAGTCTTCGCCTGCCTACCGTTTCTATCCAGGCAATGTGGCCAAATGAAGTTGAGCAAGCGGCTCTGCTATCCGGCGGCCAAATAGACCTTACGGAAAATAGTTCGCGGGAACAGTTGCCGTATGATGACGGCAGGGTCCGTTGAGGTTTTTCTCGATCGCCGTCATGGCCGCCTCCACCGACAGGAACGGCCCCTTCCGGATGTCGCTCAGGCGCGCAACCTGATCCTGCGAGAGGGTGATCCAGCAACTGCCGTGCGGATCGCGAATGATCGAGCAGATCGGGCGTTCGAGCAGATCGGAGACGCCCCAGTTGCCGGAGAGATTGCGCCGCACGGTCGTGTCCATGGCTTCCTCCGGGGGTACCCCCAATATGGCCATGGACAGGGCGATTGTAAGGGCTGGGCGAGGCCCGTCCTCATGCTCGGAGCGGGCCGGTCCGGTGCAATTTTAGCGCGATCAGTGAGCCGGCGCTGCCCCCGGAAAAAGGCCCGCCCCTCCCGGAGCGGGCCTTGCGCAACACTGACGCTACGCGACTGCCGATATGACGCGACTACAGGGCAGGCTACCCGCCAGCCTGATCTTACTCGATCACCTGGACGATGCGGCGCGTGCTCGGCTCGACCAGCACAGGCTGGTTGTTGACGACGGTGTAGCGATAGTTGCTGACGCCGTACTCCGCCGGCACGGCGTAATAGGTCACGCCGGTCGCGGGCAGGGTGGTGCCGACGATCACGGGCTGGTCATAGCTGTAGGAGGGCGCCCGCTGCTCGACGACATAGCGCTGGAAGCGCGGCGTCAGCTCGCTGCTGATGCCCGGCGGTTCCGGCAGGCCGTTGGGCTGGCCCTGATTCTGCGCCATCACGGCGGCCGGGGCGAGGGCGATGCCGGCGGCCAATAGGACGTGTTTCAGCATGGTCTGCTCCTTTCTGCATGGTGCTGGGATGAGGGACGCTTATGTCCGCCCCTAGGAAGCCAACGATGCGCCGGAGCCGATGTTCCCGGGCTGCGACCTTATTGTCCGCTTCCGACTCTGCTGCGCTGCCGCAATCCTTTTCGCGGTTGCGGTAGGGTGGGATTCCTGCTCACCTGCGACCGCCTCATCAAACGATTGAAAAGCGGAGAGCGGCGTGGCGGGTACGGAGGAGTTGTCGCCATCGGCGCTGGCGGGCGAATTGTCGGCGGCGATCGTGCAGGCGCGCTCGGATGCGCGCGAGGATCCGTTCGGCAATCCGGTGCTGCGCGTCACGCTGTGGCTGACCCGCAAGATGGATCGCGGCGAGGTGACGCTTGCCGACACCGCCGCGCTGATCCGCCAGCTCGGCCGCGCCGCGCTCGCCGACCGGGCAGCGCGCGTCGCCTCCTATGTCGGGCTCGAGCGCGACGAGGCCGAGGCCTATGCGGCGCTGGCCCGGCGTGTCGCCGATGAGGCAAGCGGCTCGGCGCAGCCCTTCGAAGCCTATGGCGCTGCGCTGGCGCGGGTGCGCTTCGCCGCCGTCTTCACTGCGCATCCGACCTTCGGCATGAGCCGGGCGGTGGCGCATGCGCTGGCCGAGCTCGCTTCGAACGAAGGCGAGGCGGCCGCGCTCAAGGCCGCAGACCTCTCCTTCCGGCCGGATGCGGCGATCACCCTGCAGGACGAGTTCGAGCAGGCGCGCTTCTCGGTACGCCAGGCCCGCGATGCGATCGACCGGCTCAACGCGGCCTTCCTCGCCGAGGCGCGGGCGCGCTGGCCGCAGCGCTGGCGCGAGCTCAAGCCGCGTGCGCTGCTGCTCGCCTCCTGGGTCGGCTGCGACACCGACGGGCGCACCGATATCGGCTGGTGGGACACGCTGCGCTACCGGCTGGAATCGAAGCGCGGCCAGTTCTTCCGCCTGCTGGAGAAGCTGCCGGAGGTGCCGGCGAGCGCCGAGGTGAGGGCGCTGGTCCAAGGCGCGCTCGCAGCTGTCGAGCGGCAGCTTGCGCTCTGCCCGCCCTTGAACAGCAAGCCGGAGATCGCGGCGCTGCAGGCCTTCTCGCTGGCCCTGGTCGGCGAGCGCGAGGCGGCGCTGCCCGAGGCCTCGAAGCTGCTGGCGGCGCTCGACAAGGCGATCGTGCTGGCCGAGGACGAGGCGACGGCAAGCGCGCTGGTGCTGGCGCGGGCCGGCGTCATCGCCCATGGCGTCTCGATCGCGCTGCCGCATTTCCGGCTCAACGCCTCGCAGCTCCACAATGCGATGCGCGGCACGATCCATCTCGACGAGGAACCGAGCCTGCCGGCGCAACGGCGTGCCTTCCTGAGCGCGATCAATGCCGAGCTGGCCAAGGTGGAGCCGACGGCGGTCGATTTCGGGGCGCTCGCGGTCGAGCGTGCCTCGGCGACGCGGATGATGATGACGATCACGCAGATCGTGAAACATGTCGACGGCACGCGGCCCGTGCGCTTCCTCGTGGCCGAGACCGAGACGGGCTACACGCTGCTTTCGGCGCTCTGGCTGGCAAAGCGCTTCGGCATCGCCGAACGGATCGAGATCTCGCCGCTGTTCGAGACTTCGGATGCGCTGGAACAGGGGCCGCGCATCATCGACGAAGCCCTGCGCAGCCCGCATTGGCGCGCCTATCTGAAGCAGCATGGCAGGCTCTGCATCCAGTTCGGCTATTCGGATTCGGGCCGCTATATCGGCCAGGTCGCGGCGACCTTCTGGGTCGAGCGGCTGAGGAGCCGGATCGGCGAATTGCTGGCGCGCTACGGGCTTACCGATATCGAGCTCGTCATCTTCGATACCCATGGCGAGTCGCCGGGCCGTGGCGCGCATCCCGACAGCCTCGCCGACCGCTTTGCCTATCTCGACCCTGCCTGGTCGCGCCGGGCCTTTGCGAAGGCGGGCATCGCGACGGTCGAGGAGACCAGCTTCCAGGGCAGCGACGGCTATATGCTGTTCGGCACGACCCAACTCGCAGGCGCGACGGTGGCGCGC
>Ga0102589_1002647_pt1 | contig 20068 bp, 19 predicted proteins | sample AraplaMF_Col_mLB_FD_76858 | JGI IMG/M metagenome (GOLD analysis project Ga0102589, IMG submission 76858) | Arabidopsis root microbial communities from the University of North Carolina, USA - plate scrape MF_Col_mLB | ecosystem: Host-associated > Plants > Roots > Endosphere | place: USA... | reverse complement strand
ATTTCTCTTCTTTTTTACCTTTTTCATCAGCAGAACCGCTTGTTGATTTCTCTTCTTTTTTACCTTTTTCATCAGCAGAACCGCTTGTTGATTTCTCTTCTTTTTTACCTTTTTCATCAGCAGAACCATTTGTTTCTTTTGCTGCTCCTGCTTCTGCTTTTACGTCTGTCGCAAGTTTGTTAAGGTAACGCTCTGGATTGACAGCTACATTATCTTTACGAACTTCAAAGTGTACATGAGAACCTGCTTCCTTATTCATTGCACTTAGACCGGATTTTCCTAATACTTCACCTTGTGCAACTTTTGCACCTTTTTCTACTTTTACACTGCCTAAGCTTTGATAAGATGTTGCAAGACCATTTCCGTTATCCACTGTTACGACATAACCGAGAAGCGAATCTTTTTCAGCTTTTGTTACTGTACCACTTAAAGCAGCTGTAACATCGAATTCTTTTCCATTTTTCGCAGCAACATCGATTCCTTTATTAGGAGAATATGTGTTGTTATAAAAGACAAGTGCTTGTTCTTGCTCCTCTTCTGCTGCTCCATCTTCATAAAACTTCTTCTTCACAACAACATCTACATTCTTTGCAGCTGGCATTTTCACAACTTCCGAAGACTTTGTTACTGGTACTACTGGATTTTCCGTTTGACCATACGGCGCACTTTGCTCTTTATTAGGCGCTTTCTTTGGATTAGCTGCCTGGAACCATAGAGCAACCGTCAAGATTACCGCTGCACATGCAATATAGATTGCCGGAAATACCCACCGTTTTTGAAATAAATGAACTACCTTTTGCGACTTTTTATTATTCCTTCCTCGCATTCTATCATCACCTCAGCAATCATTTTGAACAATATTCATTCATCCTATACAACCTATAACTAATTACTTTTCGACAAAATCTGTAAAAATATGTATAGGAATTGCGAAATTTCCGAGGAAATGATAGAAAAAAGAAAAAACTGAGCGGATTGGCTCAGTTTTTTAGTCTAGTTGTTTCTTTTTGTAGACGAAGAGGCAAACAATAATTGAAATGACTAACCAAATAGAGACATTGATTAGATCTGCAGCAATTGCAGAGAAGCCTTTCCCTTCCACAACACTTACGAACGCTTCAAAAATATGATTAGTCGGTAAATACGATAGTATGTTTTTCAAAATGTCATTTTTTATAACATTACTTAAAATTGGAGTCATGAGTAAGACCATTGCAACCGGTGATGCAATAACAGAAACTTGCACTAAATTTTTAGCTAAAAGAGCGATAATTGTCCCAAATATGATGAACACTAATGTTCCTAATAACATTAACAGAAACATGAACAACATATTCCCTTGTAAAACATCTAGTATAAATAAATTAAGAAAACTTATAGCAAACGTTAAAACAATGATTGGTAGTGCTTTTCCAATAATGATTTCAAATGGAGAAGCAGGAGATAGCATAAGCACTCGTAACGTATGTTTCTCCTTCTCTTCCGCAATAAGAGTTGCCTGTGAGATTGTTGTAACCATACATAATATCATGACGATTACAAAGCCTCCCATAAACTCCTTCCCTTGTCCCATTTGCTTATAAAACAATGCCAATCCAAGTGGTAAAATCGCCATTAATAATATTTGTGCGTTATTCTTCAAATCCTGCATCTCTTTCCGTAAAATCGCCGATACACGTCTCATTGAAAATGTCATTATAATCCCCTCCCAGTTACTTCAATAAAGATATCTCCTAGTGTTGGCTCATAAGAATGAATCGATAATAATTCACCATTTTTCATCCACTCAGAAATACGTTTTGCGCCTAATTCGTCTTTTTTCACTGTTTCTTTTTTCTTATCCTTTAGCACGACTTCGATTTTGTCTTTCGCGTATTGAAGTCTTAAATTTTCTGGTGTATCAAGTGCTACAATTTCCCCTCCACATAAGAAAGCAATGCGGTCACAAAGCGTTTCTGCTTCATCCATATTGTGCGTCGTTAAGAAAATCGTTGTTCCTTCTCTATTTAGGTCCTTTAAGATGTTATGAATGTTTTGGACGTTGACTGGATCAAGTGCTGATGTTGGTTCATCTAAGAAGAGAATATCCGGCTTATGCAGAATTGCTCGTGCTAGCGTAACGCGCTGCTTCATCCCTTTTGATAATTTTTTGACTGGTATTTTTTTATCTTCTAATAAATTCACTTGGGATAGTACTTCATCAATTCTTTCTTTAGGACAATCGTATAAGTCGCAAAATAATAGTAAGTTATCATAAATGCTAAGTCTTTCATATAGACCACTGTTATCTGTTAAAATACCAATTCGTTTGTAATCGATGCTGTTTGGACCTGTAATATCTTTTCCTAATACTTTCACTTTTCCAACACTGTGAAGCAATTGGGAAGTTAAAATTTTCACTGTTGTTGTTTTCCCTGATCCACTTGGTCCTAGAAACCCGAAGATTTCTCCTTGCTTTACTTCAATACTTACATTTCGAAGTGCTGTTTTTTCATTAAAGGTTTTCATTACATCCTTCATTTCAATTGCCAATGTCATTTTGTCATCCCCTTTGTTTTTCTTCTATAGATAATTTCGCTTCAGCGACTCGTTTGCCGCCTCGGCTTGTTGTGTTCGCTGTTCTTGGCTCAATCATATGAAAAACAAAGGGGTTACGCAGTAAAATACCGGTAAAAGGAGTCTTTTTACCGGTGAATGAATCCTATTTTCCGCTTACTGGAGCATCATTATAGTCCAATGACACCTTTTAATTCATCCATTCGACCTTTAGAAAGTGGAATAGAGCTTTTTCGTTCATCATCCAAGATTAAGCTAAAGCTATTACGAGTCCAAGTAATCACTTCTCGTACGCGCTGTAAGTTAACAAGATAAGAGCGGTGACATCGAAAGAATCCAAAACCTTTTAATCTTTCTTCTAACTCACTTAATGTTAACGCACATACAAAGTCCCCTTCGCGAACATGAATATGCGTTGTTCCATTTTGCGTTTCAATAAAATGAATTTCCATCGGATCAAGCAAAATGATTTTATCGTTCACTTTTGCTGGGATTCTTTCGAGCTTCATTTGCGGAATCATTTGAACGATATTTTCTTGATCTATCTCTTCCTCTTCTTCCTGTTCGATTTCTACTTTTTTAACGCCATCTGGATTTAATACATACACATCTTCTGTTAAAGAAAGTGCATCCGATAAAAAGGATGATGTAATAAAGATGGCCTTCCCTTGTTCTTTCATCTTCATAATTGCTTTTCGAATGATAATTGTACTCTCTATATCTACATTTTGCTCTGGCTCTTCAAAAATAATTAAATCCGGATTATGAATCATGACCCGCCCAATGTGAAGACGGCGTTTTTCAGAAAATGATAGCTTTTCAATTTTGACGTTCATTTTATCTAGTAAACCAACATACTGGACAACTTCTTCTATGCTAATATTCGAGTCATACAATCCGGATAAAAAGGCGAAGTATTCTTTTACTTTTAAGCGGTTATATGCCTCATCTTTTAAAAAACAAAAACCAATGCGCGAGTAGACTTGCTTTTGAATCGGTTCCCCGTCAAATAAAACACTTCCAGCCGATGCCTCTTCTTCACCGATTATAATGCGGTGTAAAATCTTCGCCGTATGATTGTTACATTGCAGCACAACACATTGCCCTTTTTCAATTTCAAGCTGAATCGCCTGCAACTGGTTCGTCTTACCCAATTGTTTTAACTCCAATAACGCCATGTTTTCTCCTCCAGATGAGTTTTTATCTCATTATACCAAACAGTTAATGGAAGATTATGATATTTATCTCAAAAATAAAAAGGAGCTAAATTAGCTCCTTTTTGATTGATTTTAGCATACAACTATTACTGCTGCTTCACCATATAACTTTTCAGCTGATCACGAAGTGCCCTTTTCAGGAATTTCCCGACAGATGTTTTTGGAATTTCTTCCACGAATAAAATGTCATCCGGCATCCACCATTTCGGGAACTGGTCTTCTAATAATGCATAGAGCTCCTCTTGTTCTACTGTTTGTCCTTCTTTTAAGACAACGCAGGCAACAGGGCGTTCTTGCCATTTTTCATGTGGCACGGCAACGACAGATGCCTCTAGTACTTTGTCATGTGCCATTAAAGCGTTCTCTAAATCAACGGAGGAAATCCATTCACCGCCGCTTTTAATTAAATCTTTCGTACGGTCAGCAATTTTAATAAACCCTTCTGGATCAACAGTTACAATATCTCCTGTATGTAACCAGCCATCCTGCATGGAATCTGCTGTACGTTCATCGTTATAATAACTACCCGCAATCCAAGGTCCGCGCAGGCAAAGCTCTCCCATTTCTTCACCATCCCATTTGATCTCCCCTTCTTGACCAATTACCTTCATTTCAAGGCCTGGGAATAAGTAACCTTGGCGGGAGCGTAGTTCATAATATTCTTCTTTCGGTAAATCGCGCTGATATGACTTTGGACAGTTAATTACAACAGCTGGGCTTGTTTCTGTCATTCCATATATTTGCCTAAAAGCAATTCCATATTTCTCCTCATATGTGCGAATCATGCTTCCTGGTGCTGCTGATCCACCTGACCATATCGTACGAATACTACTAATATCATACGGATATTTTTCAAGCTCTTGCAGTAACCCAATCCAAATTGTTGGTACACCAGCAGTAATTGTCACTTTCTCACGCTCAATAAGCTGAGCTAATATTTCCGGTGTAAAGTGTGGTCCTGGTAAGACGAGCTTTGTGCCGAACCATGTACCTGCAAACGGAAGCCCCCATGCGTTTACATGGAACATCGGAACGACAGGCATACAAGTGTCTACTTCTGATAGATTCCCGCCGTCCACAAGGCCGAGCGTATAACTATGGAGTGCAATACTACGGTGTGTATACACAACGCCTTTCGGTTTTCCTGTCGTTGCGGAAGTATAGCACATACCCGCAGGTTCTTTTTCATCTAAGTCTGTTATGAATGGGAATGTTTCGTCGCCTTCTTCGAGTAGTTTGTCGTAATGATATACTGGTGATAGTGTTGTGTGAGGTAGTTCGTGATCATCTGTCATAATAATAAATGCTTTTACATGAGGAATTTCGTGTTGAATACTTTCTAATACAGGAACCATATCTTCATCAACGAGAATGATTTTATCTTCAGCATGGTTAATGATGTAAGAAATATGCTCTGCGGAGAGCCGTAAGTTAATCGTATGTAACACCGCCCCAATTCCTGGAATTGCAAAATATGCTTCCAAATGGCGGTGATGGTTCCAAGCGATTGTTCCAACTTTGTCCCCTCTATCAATCCCCATTTTATTTAGTACACTAGCAAGCCGTCTTGTCCGCTTCGCAATCTCTCCGTATGTTAATGTTTGAATACGCGATGCAGTGCGCGAAACAACTTCCTTTTTTGAAAAATATTTCTCCGCTCGTTCCATCATTGCTGGAATGAGCAGTGGTACATTCATCATCATATTTCATGCCCCCTGTTATTATTTTATATATATACACACAACTGTATTATAACACGACGAAACGAGACAAAAGCCGTTAACATTTCTTTCGTTTTCTACAAATAATGACAAAAGGAGCTCATTGGGATGAGCTCCTTTGTTGTCAAATAACCACTAAGTTTTGTCGAACGGTTGATATATTCCAAAAAGCGCCGATATATTTTCAAACGAGCGGCACCCAACTGTCAGTAACCCTTAAGCATCAGTTCTTCGCCATTAACTTTCCTTCATACTCGTTTAGCGTTTTAATTTCGATACCTTTATAGTAATGAGCAACAATATCCGTATATTCTTTTCCTTCTTTCGCCATTCCATTGGCACCATACTGGCTCATGCCAACGCCATGGCCGAAACCTTTCGTTGTGACGACAATGCTCTTTCCTTGTTGTTGCCATGTAAAGTCAGAGGAGCGTAATCCCAGCTTTGTTCTTACTTCTTTCCCTGTTAACGTTTTTCCTTGAAACTCTACATCCTTCACCCGTTTTCCTTCTGTACGGTCTTTAATATTACCGACTTTTCCATTTGCAAGCACCTTTACGCCAAGACGCTTTTGAAAATCATCTACAGTAAAAGTTTGCTCACTCGCAAATTTTGGAGAAGCTTGATCCCATGGGCTGTCTACGCTTTTTAAATATGGTAAGTCGCTCCCCCAGTAGTCTGCAGCATTTTCTGTATAACCGTTACTTGTTGAGAAGAAGGACGCCGTAATGGGACTACCATCATAGGTTAAAACTTGTCCGGCTGTTTTAGACACAGCTTCTTCAATCTTCTTCAAATTTTTCTCATAATCTTTGCCCCATGTCTTCTTTAGCTCTTCTTTACTGTTGTACACTTGATCATTAACCGTATCTGTCACATCCGCATTGTTTTTCTTACTTCCGCCTAGCATACGCTGTACAATAAATGTTCTCGCTGCCAATGCCTGTGCTTTTAATGCCTCCATTTCAAAGCTAGCATTCATCTCAGAAGCTACTACACCTGTAACATACTCTTCCATCGGCATCGTTTCTACCTTCTTTTGTGCATTACGATACACAGTAACTTGGACAGCAGTATTTACCTTTTTAGGAGCTGGCACACTTTGCATGGCTGGAGGATGTTCGGGCGGCTGACTTACTTTCGCTTTCGTAAACGGAATAACAAGTACGGTCGGTACAATAATGACGAGCGCCACTAAGAGCGCCATTGTAATGAAAAGTGGCTTTGAAATTTTCATCTTTTTCCCCCACTATGAAATTAGACTCATTTCATTCTTATGGAACGTGACAAGCTTTTAGAACATATCGGGAGGAACTTCTGCAAAGGGAAAATATAAAGTACTGATATGACAGGATGCAATCTCAAAGGAAAGAATTTTCTAAATTTTTCAGGTGGACAGGCATAAAAAAGGAATTTGTTGACTATAACAATAATAGCCCAATAAAAATAGCCTCTATGTCAAAAAGACATAGAGACTACTCAAACTTAAGCGTGAAGGTCAGAAACTTGTTGCTTCGTTACTTCTTCTACTTTTTCATTTACACGTTCAATTGTTGCACCTAATGCAGCTAGTTTCTCATGGAAGTTTACATATCCACGATCAAGGTGTTTTAATTCTGTTACACGTGTGTAACCATCTGATACTAAACCAGCTAGAATTAATGCCGCTGCAGCACGTAAGTCAGTTGCTGCTACTTCTGCACCTTGTAAGTTGTTAGGTCCATTCATAATAACAGAACGGCCTTCAATTTTGATGTCTGCATTCATACGACGGAATTCTTCCACATGCATGAAGCGGTTTTCAAATACCGTTTCTGTAATCATGCTTGTTCCATCCGCATGTAATAACAATGCCATCATTTGTGATTGCATGTCTGTTGGGAAACCTGGATGAGGCATTGTTTTAATATCAACGGCTTTTAATTTACTTGGGCCGATAACACGTACGCCTTCGTTTTCCTCAATAACCTTAACACCCATTTCTTCCATTTTCGCTGTGATAGAACGTAAATGTTCTGGTACAGCATTTTCAATTAAGATGTCTCCACCAGTAATTGCTGCTGCAACCATAAACGTTCCTGCTTCAATACGGTCAGGAATAATAGAATGGTGTGCACCATATAATTTATCAACGCCTTCGATACGAATCGTTCCAGTTCCAGCTCCGCGTACTTTTGCTCCCATTGCATTTAAGAAGTTAGCTAAGTCAACGATTTCTGGTTCTTTTGCTGCGTTTTCAAGTACTGTTGTCCCTTTTGCTAATGTAGCAGCAGACATAATGTTTTCTGTTGCACCTACGCTTGGGAAGTCTAAGTAAATTTTCGCGCCTTGTAATTGTCCATCTACATAAGCTTCAACAAAGCCATTACCAACTTTTACTTTCGCTCCCATTGCTTCGAAGCCTTTTAAATGTTGGTCAATTGGACGTGAACCAATTGCACATCCACCAGGAAGTGCAATACGAGCACGACCATTACGTGCTAATAGTGGTCCCATTACTTGAACGGACGCACGCATTTTACGTACATATTCAAATGGTGCTTCAATATTTAACTCCTTTGAAGCATCAATTGTTACTTGGTTATTTTCAAATACGACTTCAGCATTTAAATGACGTAATACCTCATTAATTGTGTATACATCAGACAAAACTGGTACTTCAGATAGTACATTCTTTCCGTCACTCGCTAATAGGGCTGCAGCGATTATAGGTAATACAGCATTTTTTGCGCCCTCAACACGCACTGTGCCATTCAACCGCTTTCCGCCACGGACGATGATTTTTTCCAATTTATTCCCCTCCGTGTCCTTTTTTCAATATCTATTCAATACTCAGAAGTTATGATCGGTGTGCCAACCACAATTGTATCTTTGCTGTCTGTAGAGCGTATTGCTATTTGCACATTGATTTTCTCTCTATTTGTTGAAAGAGCGTCATTCCACTTTTTATTATATGCGGAGACTGACACAAATGCTCTTTCTTCTATCTTCTCGATCGCTCTTGCTGAAAGATCTTTCAAAACCTGATTGGTTTTATTTTGCAAAACACCTTCAATCTTATCACTCAGTACACCTTGAACACAAGTGTAAATTGTAGGTTTTGTACTAAAAATTTTATCCATTTCCCGAATGTTTTTAGGGTCCCATTTTGACCCGCTTACTTCAAAGATAATGAAAGTGTTTTCTTTACTATTTTCCTTACTCCAAGTTACTACTATTCGTTCTTCATAAGAAGAAAATTTTTTGTATGCTGTTGCTTTATATCCATCATGAGATGTTTCCAATTCCCATTTTTGAATATCCGCTTTTTCTTTCACTTCATTTAACAATTTTTGAAACGTATGTATATTAGAAATGGTTTTGGTTTCTCGTGCTAACCATGACCACCGCTCTACCTCTGCTCCATTTTTTTCAAGAGCTGCGATCATACTCTCCATTTTCTCTTCGTCACTTACGGGCTTTATCTCTTTATACCCGACCAAGAATACGACAATACTTACGACAACAATAAGAATTGTTTTTAAGCTTTTCAAGTTTCATCCCCTCCTATCCCCATTGTTAACGGAGATATGAGGTTCTATACACTTACTTGACTAAATACGTTAAACTCTTCGAATACCCTAAATAATCAAGAAAAAAGTTGCTGACAGATGTCCCAATGGCAATCGTAACAAGAATGAGTAAAATCCTCGTCTGCAATACCTTTCCAGATTTCATCAGGCGTTCGATATGGATACCTTGTAAGGCCCACCACGTAATGGTAATAAACAATAAATGCGAAACAATCGCAATCAGTGCTTGTTGCCCTAAAAGTTGCGCCAAAAAAATCGACTCCTTTTGTTTGGCTTACCATCACCTAGGATGCAAAACGATCCCATATAAATGGAAACCACACTTTTTCCCGCCCAAACAGGCAGTATAAAGTATCCCTCCGAAAGAAGGGGCACTACCTATTAAAGTTTACTTTGTTCGAGCATCACATTCGTGAAGGATAAGGTCTCGCGCTAACGAAAGTTTCACTTTACCCCTCTCATTGCTCCACAATAAAAAGCGTAGAGCGATGACTCTACACTTTTTGTTTTCACTATTGTACCACGTTCCCTGTGAAGAAGAAATCTTTCATCAATGGAAAATATTCATAAAAGAAATTGTAGCCAATTGCCGGTAGAATTCCGAGTAATACAGTTGCAATTAAACAAAAACTAATGACGACTTTCAAATTGATCGGTAAGTGTACCGGATCTTCTTCACTACTCTTTCGAAAGAACATTTGCTGCAAAATACGGAAATAATATACAAACGAGATAACCGTTGTGCCCATCATGACTGATGCCAGCACGTAATGGGCTGAACTAGCAGTGAAGGCACTTAAGAAAATATTAACCTTTCCGATAAAACCAGCTGTTCCTGGAATTCCTGCCAAAGACAGAATGAAAATGGTCATCGCTGCAGAGGCAAACGGAGAGCGTTTGTATAAACCAGAGAAAATTGTGAAATTTTCCTTTCCGCTTTGTAAGATTAATCCGTGGATGACTGCAAAAGCTCCTATATTCATTAACAGGTATGCCAACATATAAAACCACATACTATCCATTGTAAATGGTGATAACGCTACAAGTGGAACGAGTAAATATCCAGCGTGCGCTATGCCAGAATAGGCGAATAGACGCTTTACGCTGTATTGCTTGAGTGCCACGACATTACCAATGATCATTGTAATAATAGCGAGCACGGCAATATATACGCTCATGTTAGCAAATACTGTTTGCTCACTTCCATGAACAGGTATAGCGCCGAATACCATAAGGAACAATCTTATCATCATAATAAAACCGGCGATTTTAGAAATTGTCCCGAGGAAAGTTGTAACAGGTGTCACGGCCCCTTCATATACGTCTGGTGCCCACATATGAAACGGCACCGTCGCAATTTTAAAGGACAGCCCAACAAACAGAAGCAAGAAAGCAAGCGATAACAAAAGTTGAATGCTGCCATCCACACCTTGCATGAGAACTTCCTGCATACCAATAATATTAGTAGCCCCCGTAATGCCGTATAAGTAACTCATTCCAAAGAGCGTAATAGCCGTCCCAATTCCGCCATTAATAACATATTTCATCGCCGCTTCATTCGAAGTACGATTTGTCTTTCGAATCCCAACTAAAATGTACGAAGACAGTGATAACAACTCTAGGCCAATAAAGAGCGTAATAAAGTCGACGCTAGACGCCATAAACATCGCCCCGAGAACTGCCATTAAAAATAAATAATAGTATTCCCCTTTATCTTGAATCGGCTCTTTTTTATCATCGCTCATCGCCATACATAAAACGAGGATGGCTCCAATTAATAGTAACGTTTTAAACCCTTTTGAAAATCCATCTAGTACAAACGAACCACTTAAAATGTCTCCAGCCGGTTCACCATACAATGTAATTAATGCGATTAGCGATAGCACTGCCGCTCCAATCGCCCCAAGCCCTAAATACTTACGATCAAACTTTAGAAATAAGTCAAGAAGCGAGAGAAGGATGGCCGCTCCAAGAATGATGAACTCCGGTACCATTAAATGCCAAGATAAGCTAAGTAATGTATTCATATCCATCCTACCTCACCCCCAATATTTTTACTGTGTATTGCAGCGGCGTTCCTAACAGTTCTGGCATAATACCAATTGCAAGAATACAAGTGAGCAAGAGTACAATCGGAACGTATTCCCAGCCGCGGACATCCGGCCTCGCTGCCAATTCCTTCTTTCCAAATGTCACTTGAAGCGTAGCCCTTAGGACATATACCGCTGTTAAAATGATTCCAAGCGCACCGATCGCCGCGAGCATTGGCTTCCCTTGAAATAGTCCGAGGAATGCAAGAAACTCACTAACAAACCCAGACATGCCCGGAAGGCCAAGCGAAGCCATGCTTCCTGCTAATAAGAAACCACTTAACACAGGAACTTGTTTTGCAAGGCCACCAAGCTTCGTAATGTCAGACGTGCCAAAACGCCCCTCAATCATGCCGAGCAAGCAAAATAGTAGCGCTGCAATTAAACCGTGAGATACGACTTGAAATAGCGCTCCCTTCATACCGGCTGCATTCAGTGCCCCAAGTCCCATTAAAACGATTCCCATATGCGAAATACTGGAATAAGCGAGTACCTTTCGAAAATCTGTTTGAATGATCGCTAGAAAAGCACCGTATAGCAAGTTGATTACCCCTAAAATCGCCAGTAGCATCGCAAAGTCTTGAAACTGCTCCGGGAATAGCCCCTTCCCAAAGCGAACGATGCCGTATGCTCCAATCTTGAGCAGAACACCCGCATGGAGCATCACCGCAGCAGGATGGGCCTCGACATGCACATTCACCATCCAGCGATGCAAAGGGAATACCGGTAGCTTAATAGCAAAGGCTATCATAAGTGCAATGAATAAACCGAGCTGCAATGAACTTGAAATATCGCCCAGAAGCGCCGTGTCCACCCCAGTCAAAATATCTTTTAAATCTGCAATATTTGTTGTACCCGTTTTTGCAAAGAGGATAGAGAAAACAATGAGTAAAATCGCTGATCCAATTCCGTTATAAATCAAATAACTATAGGCAGCTTTTTCACTGTTCAATTTCCCCCACTTTCCAATAAGCAAAAACATCGGTGGTAATGTAATTTCAAAGAAGACAAAGAATAGAAGTAAATTTTCTGCTGCAAAGACACCGAGCATCCCAATTTCAAGTGTTAACAAAAGCATGTAAAAACCTTTTATATTTTTTTGAATGGAAAAGGCAGTAATCGCCGCAAGTGTTGCTAAAAGCGCCGTGAGTATCATCATCACAAGCGAAAAGCCATCGATACCAAGCTCATAGTAAATAGAAAACAACTTTTCATCTACGCCCGGAAAATGTCCGAATTGAATCCATTTCACCTTTTCAGCAAACATCGTTAAGCTCTTTCCGGAAGCATATGTACTAGCCAGAACAATCGCGATGCCAAGCGGAAGAATTGTTCCGAACAAACCGAGGACTCGCACTGCACGCACTTCCGTTTTCGGTGTTAACGTAAGTAAGAGAATCCCTAGAAGCGGGGAGAAAATGAAGAATGATAATAATAATGCATTCATTGCCAATACCCCCCCGTATATAACAGAATGACAACTAATGTCGCCACGGAAACAGCCACTGCGGTTCCGTATACTTGTACGTTTCCGTTTTGAAGTTTAGAACCAACAATGCTTGCTCCTCTCACAATACCCCTGATTAACTGGGCGATTCCTTCCACAATATAGACCTCACATAAGTGAAGCACATAAGCGATTCCTTTTACGAGCGGGAGCACAGTCACACTATACAGTTCATCTACATAATATTTTTCCTTAAGGAGGCTATATAGGACTGTTTCTTTTCCGCCATCCCGATCTCTAGAAATAGATCGTTTCCCATAGATAAGATATGCCGCGAGAATGCCCGCAAACGAAACGAGTGTCGCAACAATCATAATCCACACCGGACCATGACTTTGCTCTACTTGGAACGGGACATTCTTTGTAAGCCAGTCCCCAAGAAACGTGCCAAACCAAGGCGTATTGATATACCCTGCCAAAACTGCAAGAATACCAAGGACAATCATCGGAAATGTCATGACGCGCGGAGATTCATGCACATCCTCTTCTTTCTTCGCCTCTCCTGTAAAAACGAGAAAGTATAACCGGAACATGTAAAACGCCGTTAAAAATGCTGCGAGAACCGCAAGGACAAACAAAACATAATTGCCGTGCATCCACGTCGCCGCCAAAATTTCATCCTTACTAAAAAAACCTGAGAAGAGCGGGACACCACTAATTGCTAGCGTGCCGATTAAGAAGAGTAGCCCCGTCACTTTCATTTTCTTCTGCAATCCGCCCATTTCATTAATGTTTTGCGTATGCACCGCATGAATGACGCTTCCTGCCGCTAAGAAAAGCAATGCTTTAAAGAAAGCATGTGTCGTTAAATGAAAGACTCCAGCAACGTATCCTGCCGAGCCAAGCGCGAGCATCATATAGCCGAGCTGGCTCACTGTTGAATATGCGAGGACTCTTTTTATATCCGTTTGTACGAGGCCAATGGACGCAGCAAAGATTGCAGTAAAGGCGCCAACAACCGCGACTGTTTGCATCGCTGCAGGACTTGCAGAGAATAGCGGAAACATCGTTGCCACTAAGTACACACCTGCTGCAACCATCGTTGCCGCGTGAATGAGCGCAGATACAGGCGTTGGCCCTTCCATCGCATCCGGTAGCCACGTATGAAGCGGAAACTGACCTGATTTCCCCATGGCACCAATAAAGATCAAGATTGCCGTGAGCGTTATCATAGTAGGTGATATGTCTCCCATTTTCATCGCTTTAAAGATTACTTCATATTCAAAGCTACCAGCCTGCCAGAAGAGTAAAATCATCCCGATAAATAAACCTACATCTCCAATACGCGTCATAATAAATGCTTTTTTCGCAGCAGCCTTCGCTTCCTCTTTAAAGAAATAGAAACCAATTAGTAAAAACGAGCCAAGTCCAACTAATTCCCAAAATATATAAAGCTGTAGTAAATTCGTCGAGATAACAAGCCCGAGCATCGCAAATGTAAAGAGCCCTAAATACGCATAAAATACGGGCAACCTCTCATCACCATGCATATACCCTTTTGAATACACATGTACAAGGAAGCTAACGAGTGTCACAATAAAAAGCATCAAAGCATTTAATGCGTTAATCTCAAAACCAAACGAAAGATCCACATCACCAATTCGGAGCCATACCCACTGATGCTTTACTGTTTCTGATGAAAACCGTTCTATTAATACAGTCGCCGCACCCACAAAGGAAAGAAATGTGAGAAAGATACCAAGTAAGCTGCTTCCTTCTCTCAATTTTTCCCCAAACATAACGAGCAAAAAAAACGAGGTAAGTGGGAAAAGCGGTATGAGCCATGCATAATCCATCATTGTTTCCTTCCCCCTTTTCGGTCACAATGCTAACCCTTAAGCGAATCCATTTCATCTACGTTAACTGTTGCATGTTTACGATATAACGCAATTAATATTGCAAGTCCAACTGCTGCTTCAGCTGCGGCAACAGACATCGTAAACAGTGAAAAGATTTGTCCTGTTAAGTTCGGAAAAAAACCTAATTTACTAAAGGCGACTAGGTTTAAATTCGCCGCATTTAACATCAGTTCAATACAAACTAAAACAATGACCGTATTCCGCTTTGTTAAAGCCCCGAATAAACCGATGCAAAACAGAATAATGGCAAGAGCTAAGTAGGCGGAAGTTGGAACACTACTCATTGGAATCCCCCTCTTTCTCATCCTTCTTCGCAAGTACAATTGCCCCAACAAGTGCAACAAGTAAAATAACCGACGTTAATTCAAATGGAATGACATATTTCGAATATAAGAGTGTACCAATTTGAAGTGTGTTTTGTTCATGAAGTGGTACACTTCCTTGTACACTTCGATTTGTAAAATCTATATTATTAACAGCGAAATACATCACCCCGCCAAACACTACTACTGCGAAGAAGATGAGCCATTTACGAAAACTAAAACTAGATTCATTTTCAGCGTCATGTTTCGTTAACATAATGCCGAAAATCATAATAATCGTAATCGCCCCGGAATAAATTAAAATTTGCGCTACTCCAACAAACTCTGCCGATAATAGAAAATACAATCCCGCAATGCTAAGAAACGTAAACACAAGAGCGAGCATCATATGCATGACTTTCGTTAAGTTCAGCATAAGAATACCACCGATAATCGCCGTTAAGGATAGTAAAAAAAACGCTATCAACTCGCCGTTCATGCTTTATTCTCCTTTCTGACGTTCTCATCATTTTCATCTAGCCACTGCAAATTTTTAAACAAATCATCACGCGTATACTCCGCTAGCTCAAAATTGTTTGTCATAACGATTGCCTCTGTTGGACAAACCTCTGTACATAAATCGCACAGAATACAAATTTCAAAGTTAATATCGTACGTATCAATGATTTTTCCTTTTTTCGCCGGATCCGGATGCTTCTTCCCTGTTAGTTGAATACAGTCAGTTGGGCAGATGTTGGCACATTGGTTACAAACAATACACTTTTCTGGATAAAATTTTTGAATCCCTCGAAAGCGATCTGGTAGTGGCAATGGTTGATTGGGATAATCGTACGTTACTTTTTTCTTACTTAAGTTGCTAAGCGTATACTTTAATCCTTTAAATAGTCCTTTCATATCTTAGTGGCACCCCCCTCATGGATTAGAAGAACAACTCCTTAATCAATGCCGTTAAGAAAATGTTCGCAAGTGCGATTGGCAATAATACCTTCCAGCCAAACTCCATTAATTGATCGCCCCTGATACGTGGAAACGTAACGCGGAACCAAATTAAGAGAAAGACCACCGCGCTAAACTTTAAGGCAAACCATACAGCTCCAGGAATAAAACCAAGGAACATAACTGGATTCCATCCTCCTAGGAAGAGCACCGTAATGAGCGAAGCCATTCCAAAGAAGTATACATATTCAGAAAGCATAAAGAATGCCCAGCGAAACCCCGAATACTCTGTATGATATCCAGAAACAAGTTCCGATTCCGCCTCTGGTAAGTCAAACGGCGTCCGGTTCAACTCTGCAACCGCTGCGATTAAGAAAATTACAAAACCGATTGGCTGTGCGAAAATGTACCAAACCTTCTCCTGCGCCGCTACAATTTCATTTAAATTAAGACTGCCAGCTAATAAGACAACACCAATGACGCTCATTACAAGCGGAATTTCATAGGAAATCATTTGCGCTGCCGCACGCATCCCGCCTAAAAGTGAATATTTATTGTTTGATGCCCATCCCCCGGTCACAACACCAATCGTTGTAATCCCTGATACAGCAATATAGTAAAGAAGTCCGACTCCAATATCTGCAAACTGAAATTTATCCGTAAATGGAATGACTGCAAGCACCATAAAAGCTGGTGCAAATGCAATAACAGGTGCCAATATAAACAGCGGCTTATCTGCGGCTTTCGGAATGCTATCTTCTTTTAATAAAAGCTTTAAAACGTCAGCAACTGTTTGCAGTAAACCGAATCTGCCGCCGACCTGGTTCGGACCAATCCGCCCTTGCATAAATCCCATCACTTTTCGCTCTGCTAAAATCCCATATGTAACAAATCCAAGGACAGCAAATAAAAGAAGCACCGCTAACCCAAAAAAGATGAAAAAATTTGTCCAGCTTGCCGATGACTCTAAGAGCCGCTCTATCATCACCCATCAACCTCCCCAAGCACAATATCAACGCCACCTAAAATCGTAATTAAGTTCGCGATATTTTCGCCCTTCAAAAGCTTCGGTAAAATTTGAAGGTTGTAGAAAGATGGCCTGCGGAACTTTAAGCGATACGGCTCTTTCTTTCCTTCACTAGCAATATAACAGCCAATTTCTCCGCGCGGCGACTCGATCCGGACAAATACCTCGCCCTTTGGTGCCTTAATAATTTTCGGCACTTTCGCCAACACTGGCCCTTCTGATGGGAATTGCTCAGCCGCCTGCTCAATAATTTTGAGAGACTCCTCAATCTCCTCCATCCGACAAACGTAACGATCCCAAGCATCCCCCACGTTTCCTACCGGAATATCAAAATCAAAGCGATCATAAATAGAGTACGGTTCATCCTTGCGAAGATCCCACTTCACACCTGTGCAGCGTAAATTTGCCCCGCTAAGCGAATAAGAAAGCGCATCTTCCGCGCTATATATTCCAACGCCCTTCACACGATTCAAGAAAATTTCGTTTCCGCTCACAAGGTCGTGATAGCCTTTCAATTGCTCCCTCATATATGGAACAAACTCACGGACCTTTCGGATCCAGCCATCTGGAGCATCCCATTTTACACCGCCCACTCGCATGTAATTAAACGTTAGCCGCGCACCACAGAGTTCATTTAAGAGATTAATAATCATCTCCCTCTCCCGGAATGCATATAGAAACGGACTAACCGCTCCAATATCAAGAAGGTTTGTTCCCCACCAAACGAGGTGACTCGCAACGCGGCCAAGCTCCATTGCAAGTACTCGCAAATATTCTGCACGCTCTGGAATTTCAAGGCCCATCATTGTCTCAACAGCGTGACAAATCACATAGTTATTCGTCATCGCTGATAAATAGTCCATTCGATCTGTATAAGGAATAATTTGTGTATACTGCAAGCTCTCTGCGATTTTCTCTGTTCCACGGTGTAAATACCCAATGACAGGTGTAGCCTCCTTAATAATTTCCCCATCAATTTTAATAACAAGCCTAAATACACCGTGCGTACTCGGGTGCTGCGGTCCTACATTTAAAAGCATTTCTTCTGTACGGATCATAATGCTACACCTCCACATCCAAAGGCTCATAATCTTTTCGAAGCGGATAACCCGCCCAATCATCTGGCATTAAAATACGCGTTAAATTGGGATGACCTTCAAAGACAACACCAAGCAAATCATACGCTTCTCGCTCTGGCCAGTTCGCCCCGTGCCATAGCGGCGCAATCGATGCTACCCGCGGCGCCTCCCTATCTATCTTCACCTTCACTGCTACAGATTGACGCTTTCCATATGAAAACAAATGGACATACACTTCCATATGTGTAACGAAATCCGTCGCATGTAACTCCGACATATAATCAAAGGCAAGTCCTTCATGACACTTTAATAATTCCATCACTTCATAGTAATTCTTCGGCTCAACAACAAGCGTTGGTACATCTTTTGAAAGTTTATTAATATAGTAATCTACTAATGAATGTTCGCCTGTCTTCTCCTTAATAATCTTTACATAAGCATCTAAATATGGCTGATTCGGTGATGGTTCTTCCTGCTCCGGCTCTTCTTCCTGCTTACCCGCAGCACCTTTTGCCTTGGCAGCAGCAGCTGCCTTTGCTTTCGCCACTGCAATTGCCTTTGCCTTTTCATCGTTAGATGGCGCTCCGCCTTCTGTTGCTTTTTGTTTTGCCAACGCGGCTGCCTTTGCTTTTGCTGCTGCCACGGCTTTCGCCTTCGCTTTTGCCCTTTCCTCTTCCGATATCGCTTCGCCTTCTGCTCCTTTCTGCTTTGCTAGCGCTGCCGCTTTTGCCTTTGCTGCTGCCGCGGCTTTCGCCTTCGCTTTTGCTTTTTCCTCTTCCGATATTGCCTCGCCTTCTGCTCCTTTCTGCTTTGCTAGCGCTGCTGCCGCGGCTTTCGCCTTCGCCTTTGCCCTTTCCTCTTCCGATATCGCTTCGCCTTCTGCTCCTTTCTGCTTTGCTAGCGCTGCCGCTTTTGCCTTTGCTGCTGCGGCTTTCGCCCTTTCCTCTTCCGATATCGCTTCGCCTTCTGCTCCTTTCTGCTTCGCTAACGCTGCCGCCTTTGCTTTTGCTGCCTCTGCGGCAAGTCGTTTTGCTTCCTCTATATTTATCTCCGCATCTTTTGATAGCGCTTTCTCTTTTTCTTCTCCTTGTACCTCACCCTTAGACAGTTCCGCCTCATGCCTAGCAGCAAGTCGTTTCCGTACTTCTTCTTTCGCATGTCTTGCCGCCTCTTTTTTCATGTCCTCTATCTCTTTATTCGGATCGCTCATCTATTCGTCACCTGCTTTCCAGTCTTTGCTTCGTAACGAATCTTCTCTTTTAATTTATTAATCCCATAAATTAAAGCAGCTGGGTTCGGGGGACATCCTGGAATGTACACATCTACCGGTACGATTTGGTCCACCCCTTTCACAACAGCATACGAGTTCACATACGGGCCACCAGCTGTTGCACAAGAACCCATTGCAATAACCCATTTCGGTTCTGGCATTTGATCGTATAAACGACGCACAATTGGTGCCATTTTCTTTGTTACTGTTCCTGAAACAATCATGACATCTGATTGCCTCGGCGATGTCCGGAAAAATGACCCAAACCGGTCTAGATCATAGTGCGATGAGCCAACTCCCATCATTTCAATCGCGCAGCATGCAAGTCCAAATGTCATCGGCCATAAAGAATTACTACGCGCCCATCCTTTTATCTGTTCAAGTGTTGTAAAAAAGATATTTCTCTCTAATTCCGCTCGTTCCCCTGGATGTAAATCTTCAAAATTTATAACCATTGTAACACCTTCTTTTTCCAAGCATAGGCCAAACCAATGAGCAACATAATGACAAAGATCAACATTTCAATAAGCGCGAACAAACCAAGCTTGTCATATGCGACAGCCCACGGATATAAAAATACAGTTTCCACATCAAAAATGACAAACAATAATGCAAAAATATAATAACGAGCATGAAAACGAACATTTGCATCATGATAGGGTTCAATTCCGCTTTCGTACGTCGTTGCCTTTGCTGCACTTGGTTTATGTGGGCGCAGCAGCTTGCCTAATGTAAGAGCCACTACCGGCAGTAATATGCCCAATAGTAAAAAGATGCCAACAATCATATAACTATTTTCATATACATTTGCCACCCTGAAGCCCTCCCCCCTAAATTAAGAACAAGTTCACTTAGTAAACAATATGTCTCACCTGCATTATTTATTATTTTTAAATTTTTCTAAATAATGC
>Ga0102589_1002640_pt1 | contig 20090 bp, 17 predicted proteins | sample AraplaMF_Col_mLB_FD_76858 | JGI IMG/M metagenome (GOLD analysis project Ga0102589, IMG submission 76858) | Arabidopsis root microbial communities from the University of North Carolina, USA - plate scrape MF_Col_mLB | ecosystem: Host-associated > Plants > Roots > Endosphere | place: USA... | reverse complement strand
AAATTAGAACGACATTTAAGCAAAACGTATAGCCAATACTAGGCTGATATTTTCTTGTAACGAGATAAAGAACTCTTGTACAAAAGTATGAAACATACATTTAGGATTCAAATTTATCACAAGAAAATATTCTTTCAGAAGAAAAGAAGCAAGATTTATTAAAAATAGAAAAGAAGGTTTTGTAATGAAAGGGTTATTTACAGGAAGGTTTGAAGGATATTCATTAGGACATTTTCAAAAGGATCTTCTTTCTGGAATGATTGTCGGAGTTGTCGCGATTCCACTTGCTATGTCTTTTGCTATAGCTTCTGGCGTTAAGCCGGAGTATGGAATTTATACAACATGTATTGCCGGGATACTCGTTTCGTTATTTGGTGGTTCAAAGTATCAAATTGGAGGGCCTACAGGTGCTTTTGTTCCAATTCTTTTAGGGATTGTAATTACCTATGGGTATGAAAATTTACTACTGGCCGGTTTATTAGCCGGAATTATCTTATGCCTTATGGGAATTTTTAAACTAGGATCTTTAATTAAATTTATCCCGCGCCCTGTAACAATTGGTTTTACATCAGGTATTGCTGTTAGTATCTTTACGGGACAAATTGCTAGTTTTTTAGGTTTAACAGGTATAAAAAAGCATGAGGCATTTATAGCAAACCTAAATGAAATCTTTATCCATATTGATACCATTAATTTTTATAGTATTATAACTGCTCTGATTTGCCTTTGGGTTATATTGATAACACCAAAGATTTTGCCTAAAGTACCTGGTTCATTAGTAGGTGTTGCTATTTCAACTATAATTGCTGCTGTATTTTTTTCAGGTCATGTACCTACCATTGGTACAGCGTATGGTACGATTCCGAACACACTTCCTCAGTTTGATATACCAGAAATCACGTTAGAGCGCATAAAACAGTTAATTGGCCCTGCATTTGTTATCGCCATGTTGGGTGGTATTGAATCCCTTTTATCTGCTGTCGTGGCAGATGGTATGACAAATAGTAAACACAACAGTAACAAAGAACTTATTGGTCAAGGAGTTGCCAATGTTGTTACATCATTATTTGGAGGGATTCCAGCAACAGGGGCGATTGCCCGCACGGCAACTAATATTAAAAGTGGGGCTGTATCTCCAATGTCAGGTGTTATTCATGGGATATTTGTGTTATCCACACTTCTACTGTTAGCGCCATATGCCTCACATATTCCACTTGCTAGTATGGCTCCTATTTTAATGGTAGTAGCTTGGAATATGAGTGAACAAAAACATTTTGTTCACATACTTAAGATGAAGACAGGGGATTCTCTTGTATTGCTCGTAACATTCTTGCTTACTGTATTTACTAGCTTGACAACAGCTGTGGAAGTCGGCCTTATTTTAGCTGTTATTTTGTTTACAAAACGTATGAGTAATATGCTTGTCATATCTAAAGTGCTTCCTGATCATACAAAAAAGAATGAAAAATTATTACCACATGTGGTAAATAAGGCACATGATTGTCCACAAATTAGTATTTACACAATAGAGGGCCCACTGTTTTTTGGTGCTGCTCAAACATTTGAACAAAACATTTTAGGGACTATTCATTATAAGCCAAAAGTTTTAATTTTACGTATGGGAAAAGTTCCTTTTATCGATACAACAGGAGAAGCATACTTTAGAAATATTATTCAGCATTTTAAAAAACAAGGTGGCGTACTTCTCATCTCAGGAATTCAATCCGAGTTAAAAGCAACTCTAGATAAGAATGGATTGTACAACGAAATCGGGGAAGAACACTTTTTTGATCACACAGGAGAAGCGATTAACCGCGCTCTAGAACATTTGAATACGAAAAAATGTACAGGATGTAAGCATTTTGCTTTTCATGAATGTGCCCAACTTTCTCAGCAAGCTAATGTAATAAATAATAAAACCAATGCATTGGATTTTTAAATGCATTCTATAAAAAGTTTAGTTGATCTACGTTTTTAATGATTTTATAAAAGCTTAAAATGGAGGAAATAAAAATATGTCTAATTTACCAAATTGCCCAAAATGTAATTCAGAATACACTTATGAAGATAGAAATCTTTTTGTTTGTCCAGAGTGTGCCCATGAATGGGATTTAGAGTCAGGGGCGGAAAATAATGAGGATACAAAAGTTGTTAAAGATGCCAATGGAAACGTGTTAAACGATGGTGATTCTGTCACAGTTATTAAAGACCTGAAAGTAAAAGGAACTTCATCAGTTGTGAAAATCGGTACAAAAGTGAAGAATATCCGTCTAGTTGATGGAGATCATGATATTGATTGTAAAATTGATGGTTTTGGTGCCATGAAATTAAAATCAGAATTTGTTAAAAAAGTATAAATGATTTTTCATACAATAAAATTTTGACCACTGCAAACAAATTAATAGCAAAAAGCCGATTTATCCCTTAGCGCACAGTACACAGGAAATCGGCTTTTTTTTGTGGAATTTTGCTTAGCATACAAAATTCGCGGTTTGTTGGTGCTGCTCAATATTGATTGTCGAAAACTTTACCGAATATCTGTTCGTTTTCTTGGTTTTTTTATGGGCATTCGTGGTAAAATGGGAATACAGATTTTTTACGAGGAGGTCGGTTTTGTTTGGAACATCAATTTGAGATTGTCTCAGAATATTCCCCGCAAGGTGATCAGCCGAGGGCGATAAAGCAGCTGGTAGCAGGGATTAATAATGGTAAGAAACATCAAGTGTTGCTTGGAGCGACAGGAACGGGAAAAACATTTACGATTTCGAATGTTATTAAAGAAGTGAAAAAGCCAACACTTGTAATGGCTCATAATAAAACGCTAGCAGGACAGTTGTACAGTGAACTGAAAGATTTCTTTCCAAACAATGCTGTTGAGTATTTTGTGAGTTATTACGATTATTATCAACCGGAAGCGTATGTACCACAAACCGATACGTTTATTGAGAAAGATGCACAAATTAATGATGAGATTGATAAATTGCGTCACTCAGCAACATCAGCTTTATTTGAACGAGATGATGTCATCATTGTAGCGAGTGTTTCTTGTATTTACGGCTTAGGTTCTCCGGAAGAATATCGTGAGCTTGTTGTTTCTCTGCGCGTTGGTATGGAGAAGGAACGCAATCAATTACTTCGTGAACTTGTTGATGTGCAGTACGGCCGCAATGATATTGATTTCCAGCGTGGAACATTTCGTGTGCGAGGGGATGTAGTCGAGATTTTCCCTGCATCGCTTGATGAACATTGTATCCGTATTGAGTTTTTTGGTGATGAGATTGATCGTATCCGTGAAGTGAATGCTTTAACAGGTGAAGTATTAGCAGAACGTGAACATGTGGCAATCTTCCCGGCGTCTCACTTCGTTACACGTGAAGAAAAAATGAAGATTGCTATTGAAAATATTGAAAAAGAATTAGAAGAACGTTTAAAAGAATTAAATGATAACGGTAAGTTGTTAGAAGCACAGCGGATTGAGCAGCGAACACGTTATGATTTAGAGATGATGCGCGAAATGGGATTTTGTTCGGGGATTGAGAACTACTCCCGTCATTTGACGCTCCGTCCAGCGGGTTCAACGCCATATACATTAATAGATTATTTCCCTAAAGATTTCCTAATTGTGATGGATGAGTCACACGTAACAGTCCCGCAAGTAAGAGCGATGTATAACGGAGACCAAGCGCGTAAGCAAGTACTTGTTGATCATGGATTCCGTTTGCCGTCAGCAATGGATAATAGACCGCTTATGTTTGAAGAGTTTGAAGAGAAAACGAATCAAGTTGTGTACGTATCAGCAACACCGGGTCCATATGAACTAGAACATGCACCGGAAGTTGTGGAGCAAATTATTCGTCCAACTGGGCTCTTAGATCCGCAAATTGATGTAAGGCCAATTGAAGGGCAAATTGATGATTTACTAGGAGAAATACAAGACCGGATTGCGAAAAATGAGCGCGTATTAATTACGACATTAACAAAGAAAATGTCAGAGGATTTAACAGATTACTTAAAAGATGTTGGGATTAAAGTAAACTATCTTCATTCTGAAATTAAGACGCTGGAGCGAATTGAGATTATTCGTGACCTTCGCCTTGGTAAATTCGATGTGCTTGTCGGTATTAACTTATTACGAGAAGGACTTGATCTTCCGGAAGTATCGCTTGTAGCTATTTTAGATGCGGATAAAGAAGGTTTCTTACGTTCAGAACGATCATTAATTCAAACAATTGGTCGTGCAGCACGTAATGAAAATGGCCATGTAATTATGTATGCAGATCGCATAACGAAATCAATGGGAATTGCGATTGAAGAGACGAAACGTCGTCGTCAAAAGCAAGAAGCTTACAATGAAGAGCATGGTATTACACCGAAAACGATTCAAAAAGAAGTGCGCGACGTGATTCGTGCAACAACAGCCGCAGAAGAAACTGAAGTGTATGAAGCGGAGCCAGCTAAGAAAATGACGAAGAAAGAACGGGAAAAAACAATTGCGAAGATGGAAGCAGAAATGAAGGAAGCCGCAAAAGCACTAGACTTCGAGCGTGCAGCTGAGCTGAGAGATTTACTGCTAGAATTAAAAGCGGAAGGGTGAAAATAGTGAGCAAAGATTTTATCGTTGTAAAAGGTGCGAGGGCGCATAACTTAAAAAATATTGATGTAACCATTCCGAGAAATCAGCTCGTTGTTGTGACAGGTTTGTCTGGTTCAGGGAAATCATCGTTAGCATTTGATACGATTTACGCCGAAGGGCAGCGCAGGTACGTGGAGTCTTTATCCGCGTATGCGCGCCAGTTTTTAGGACAAATGGATAAACCGGATGTGGATACAATTGAAGGTCTATCTCCAGCGATTTCAATTGATCAAAAAACGACGAGCCGTAACCCGCGCTCAACAGTTGGAACAGTAACGGAGATTTATGATTATTTACGTCTATTATTTGCGCGTATTGGGACGCCAATTTGCCCGAACCACGGGATTGAAATTACATCTCAAACGGTAGAACAAATGGTAGATCGTGTACTTGAATATCCAGAACGTACGAAATTACAGGTGTTAGCACCGATTGTATCAGGCCGTAAAGGTGCGCATGTGAAAGTGTTAGAAGATATAAAGAAACAAGGTTATGTACGCGTTCGTGTTGATGGAGAAATGCTTGATGTGTCTGAAGAAATTACGTTAGATAAAAACAAGAAGCATTCCATTGAAGTCGTAATTGACCGTATCGTTGTGAAAGAAGGGGTTGCAAGCCGCCTTGCAGATTCTCTTGAAAGCGCATTGAAACTAGGCGGAGGTCGTGTATTAATCGATGTGATTGGAGAAGAGGAACTTTTATTTAGTGAGCATCATGCTTGCCCGCATTGTGGTTTTTCAATCGGTGAATTAGAGCCGCGTATGTTCTCTTTCAATAGCCCGTTTGGAGCTTGTCCGACTTGTGATGGACTTGGTTCGAAACTGGAAGTAGATTTAGAACTTGTGATTCCAAACTGGGATTTATCGTTAAATGGGCATGCGATTGCTCCTTGGGAACCGACAAGCTCGCAGTATTATCCACAATTGCTACAATCTGTGTGCAATCATTACGGAATTGATATGGATATGCCTGTTAAAGATATTCCGAAAGATTTGTTTGATAAAGTACTATACGGAAGCGGCGAAGAAAAGGTATATTTCCGCTATGTGAATGACTTTGGACAAGTGAAAGAAAGTGAGATTTTATTTGAAGGCGTTATTCCAAATATCGAACGTCGTTATCGTGAAACGAGTTCTGATTACATTCGCGAACAAATGGAGAAGTACATGGCGGAGCAGACGTGTCCGAAATGTAAGGGGGGCCGTTTGAAGCCAGAAAGCTTAGCTGTTTTTGTTGGCGAGAAAACAATTGCGGATGTAACGAAGTACTCTGTTCAGGAAGTGTATGATTTCTTTTCCAACATTGAATTGACTGAGAAGCAAGAACAAATTGCTCGTTTAATTTTACGTGAAATTAAAGAGCGAGTAGGTTTCTTAGTTAATGTTGGACTTGATTATTTAACTTTAAGCCGTGCAGCAGGAACGTTATCAGGTGGTGAAGCACAGCGTATTCGCTTAGCGACACAAATCGGTTCAAGTCTTACTGGCGTACTATATATTTTAGATGAACCTTCCATTGGTTTGCATCAGCGTGATAATGATCGTCTGATTCGTACATTACAGGAAATGCGCGACTTAGGAAATACGCTAATCGTTGTTGAACATGATGAAGATACAATGATGGCAGCAGATTACTTGATTGATATCGGCCCTGGTGCAGGAATTCATGGTGGGCAAGTTGTGTCAGCCGGATCACCAGATGAAGTGATGAATGATGAAAATTCATTAACTGGTCAATATTTAAGCGGGAAGAAGTTTATTCCGGTTCCACTTGAAAGACGTAAAGGGGACGGACGTAAAGTTGAGATTATTGGTGCAAAAGAAAATAACTTAAAAAATGCGAAGATGTCATTCCCACTTGGGACATTTGTTGCAGTAACTGGTGTATCTGGTTCTGGAAAAAGTACGATGGTCAATGAAGTTTTATATAAATCCTTAGCGCAGAAGTTATATAAGGCGAAGAGTAAGCCAGGAGCACATAAGGATATTAAAGGTCTTGAGCATTTAGATAAGGTTATTGATATTGATCAATCACCAATTGGGCGTACACCACGTTCAAACCCAGCAACATATACAGGTGTGTTCGATGATATTCGTGATGTGTTTGCACAAACGAATGAAGCAAAAGTACGTGGATATCAAAAGGGACGCTTTAGTTTTAACGTAAAAGGTGGTCGCTGTGAAGCTTGCCGCGGTGATGGAATTATAAAAATTGAAATGCACTTCTTGCCGGATGTATATGTTCCGTGTGAAGTATGTCACGGTAAACGTTATAACCGCGAAACGTTAGAAGTAAAATATAAAGATAAGAACATTTCTGAAGTATTAGGAATGACAATTGAAGATGGGGTAGAGTTCTTTGCGAATATCCCGAAAATTAAAAGGAAATTACAGACGCTTGTAGATGTAGGACTAGGATATATGAAATTAGGACAGCCGGCTACTACGCTATCAGGCGGTGAGGCGCAGCGTGTGAAATTAGCATCTGAATTACATCGCCGTTCTACAGGTCGTACGTTATATATTTTAGATGAGCCAACGACTGGTTTACATGCACATGATATTGCACGCCTTCTAGAAGTATTACAGCGACTTGTTGAAAGTGGTGAGACAGTGCTTGTAATTGAGCATAATTTAGATGTAATTAAGACAGCTGATTACATTGTTGACCTTGGTCCAGAAGGTGGAGACAAAGGTGGTCAAATCGTTGCATCGGGTACACCGGAACAAGTGGTTAAAGAAGAGCGTTCCTATACAGGAAAGTATTTAAAAGAAATTCTACAGCGTGATACAGCTCGTATGAAAGAGAAAATGAAAGAGGTTGAAGTAGGGAGCTAAGCCGATTGGCTGGCTCCTTGCTTTGGTTTGGGAGAGGATTTAGCGCAATAGGTATACAAGTATAAGGGCTGGAATAAGTTGTTATATAAACTCATTTCGATTTTTATCATACAAATCATGGTTCCGAGGTCCAAAGGTGGCCTCTATTCAGTTTCCCCTTCTGTCTTCGCATGTCATGGGTCCTGCTTCTATGCATGGGCGGACGCTCTCTCTCACTAAAAAGGAAAGGTTTTGTATCGTTTTTTAAATGGTCACTTGGCGTTTACAATCCATTAGCGTATGATTAAGTATATATGTCAAAAGGATGTGTAAGAAAATGAGATGGATTCTATCACTTCTTGTAAATAGCGTTGTGTTAATTGTAGTATCAGGTCTTCTGAAGGGAATTGCACCAGACGCATTTTACATAGAAAACATACAAACCGCGATTATCGCGAGCATTATTTTATCGATTTTAAATGTGTTTGTAAAACCGTTATTAATTTTAATTACGTTACCGATTACTGTTTTAACATTTGGCTTCTTCCTAATTGTAATTAATGCAATTACGTTAGAGATGACAGATTCTTTATTAGGTGACGCTTTTAACATATCAGGATTTGGTGTAGCAATTCTGGCGGCAATTTGTATTTCGATTTTAAATATGCTAATTGATAAAGTAATTGTCGAGCCATTAGCTGAAAAGAAGTAGAAAAATGACAAAAAGAAAAACATTTCATGACGCTCATGAAATGTTTTTTTCTATTTACTAGAAACCATATTTCTTGTTTTCAGAAAAAAATGGTACAATATCGGTTAGAATGGAATTTTACATCAAATGAGACTGAACCCGCAGCGGAGTGGAGGTTTACATATGCCAAAAGTAAGGACAAAAGATTTAATTGAACAATTTCAATTGGAATTAGTAAGTGGTGAAGAAGGGATTCATCGTCCAATTGATACAAGTGATTTATCGCGACCTGGAATTGAAATGGCAGGATTCTTTACATATTATCCAGCAGATCGTGTGCAGCTTCTTGGAAAAACAGAGCTTACGTTTTTTGATACATTAACAAGCGAACAGAAGCAAGAAAGAATGACAGCTCTTTGTACAGAAGAGACGCCTTGTATTATCGTAACTCGTAGTCAAGATGTACCTGAGGAATTATTGCAAGCGTCACGTGAATCTGGTGTACCTCTTTTGCGTTCTGCACAAACGACAACAAGATTATCAAGTCGCTTAACGAACTATTTAGAAGGTAAGTTAGCGCCAACAACTGCCGTTCACGGTGTATTAGTAGATATTTACGGAGTTGGTGTTTTAATTACAGGTCAAAGTGGTGTCGGGAAAAGTGAAACAGCACTTGAGCTTGTAAAGCGTGGTCATCGCTTAGTGGCGGACGATAGCGTAGAAATTCGTCAAGAAGATGAAGATACGCTAGTAGGAAGTTCTCCAGATTTAATTGAGCATTTATTAGAAATTCGTGGTCTAGGTATTATTAACGTCATGACGCTATTTGGTGCAGGTGCGGTGCGAAACTATAAGCGTATTACACTTGTAATTAATCTTGAGATTTGGGATCAAAAGAAAAATTATGATCGCCTCGGTCTTGATGAAGAGAAAATGAAAATTATAGATACAGAACTTACGAAGATTACACTACCAGTTCGTCCTGGTCGAAACTTGGCTGTTATTATTGAAGTAGCAGCGATGAACTTCAGATTAAAACGAATGGGAGTCAATGCAGCTCAGCAATTTTCAGAGCGTCTAATGAGTGCGATTGAGCTAGGAAATCAAGAGTAATTTGGAAGAGGGAGGTCATACATATGCTGTTAGGTTCTGTACCACAGCTAGATCGTGTAGCGATTCAACTTGGACCATTCCCAGTCTATTGGTATGGGATTATTATTGGGACAGGTGTTTTGCTTGGACTTTGGTTAGCTACACGCGAGGGTGAACGATTAGGTATTCCAAAAGATACTTTTATTGATCTTGTTTTAATTGCAGTACCAATTGCAATTATTTGCGCACGTGCATACTATGTTATTTTTGAGTGGGAATATTATATGCAAGACCCACGCCAAATTATTAATATTCGTCAAGGTGGCTTGGCGATTCATGGTGGCTTAATTGGAGCGGTTATTACAGGAATTATTTTTGCGAGAAAGCGTGGTCTTTCATTCTGGAAGCTAGCTGATATTGCAGCACCAAGTATTCTTCTTGGGCAAGCAATTGGACGCTGGGGGAACTTTATGAACCAAGAGGCTCACGGCGGTGAAGTAACAAGACAGTTTTTAGAGAGCTTACATTTACCAGAGTTTATAGTGAATCAAATGTATATTGATGGAGTATATTATCATCCAACGTTCTTATATGAATCATTATGGAATTTTGCAGGGGTAATTGTATTATTGTTATTACGCAAAGCGAATTTACGTCGTGGTGAATTATTCTTTACGTACTTAATTTGGTATTCGGTAGGACGCTTCTTTGTGGAAGGCTTACGTACGGATAGCTTAATGTTAGGGCCGCTTCGCATTGCGCAAGTGGTGTCCATCGGGCTTGTTGTGATTTCAATCATTTTCATTATTGTGAGACGTAAAATGGGGCAAGCTAATAAAAGATATTCAGAAAACTAGAGAAAAGTAGCATCTTATATGAGATGCTGCTTCTTTCATATTCAGCCAGTGAAAGGACTTTAACATATGAAAATAAATACAGTGTTATTTGATTTAGATGGAACATTAATAAATACAAATGAACTTATTATTTCTTCTTTTTTACACACGTTACATAAGTACTATCCAGATCAGTATAAGCGTGAGGATGTATTGCCATTTATCGGTCCATCTTTGCATGAGACGTTTAGTTCAATGGATGAGGATAAAGTGGATGAGATGATTCAGTGCTATCGTCAGTATAATCATGACCATCATGACGAATTAGTGGAAGAATATGAAACTGTCTATGAAACAGTTCGGGAATTAAAGAAACAAGATTATAAAATTGGAATTGTAACAACGAAGGCAAGACAAACAGTAGAAATGGGTTTAAAGCTTTCGAAGTTAAATGAGTTCTTTGATGTTGTTGTGACAATTGATGATGTACAGCATGTGAAACCACATCCAGAACCTATTCAAAAAGCATTAAAACTATTGGATGCGAAACCAGAAGAAACTTTAATGGTTGGAGATAACCATCATGATATAGTAGGCGGACAAAATGCAGGCACGAAAACAGCAGCGGTTGCATGGACGATTAAAGGTAGAGAATACTTAGAATCGTATAAGCCGGATTATGTATTAGATAAAATGAGTGATTTATTATCTATTTTGTCTGAGTAAGTGGATAAGGGGAGAGAGCAAAGTGCGACGTATAACGCGCTACCCTGTTTCAGGAGCAAATTCATTATGGAATGTATATAAAACAGTGTCTTTTTTTAAGGTAATGAAAAATTTTATTGTTATTCAAATTGCACGATATACACCATTTTTATCTATGAAAAATTGGTTGTATCGCACATTTTTACGAATGAAAGTCGGAGAGCAAACATCATTTGCACTTATGGTAATGCCAGATATTATGTTTCCGGAGAAGATTACAGTTGGAACGAATTCAGTAATTGGCTACAACACAACGATTTTAGCTCATGAATATTTAATTACGGAATATCGTCTTGGAGAAGTAATCATAGGGAATGAAGTGATGATTGGAGCGAATTCAACTGTATTGCCAGGTGTGAAGATTGGTGACGGTGCTATTGTTTCAGCAGGTACGCTCGTTCATCGTGATGTACCAAGTGGAGCTTTTGTAGGTGGAAATCCAATGCGTATCATTTATACGAAGGAAGAAATGGCAGCTAGAGAAGAAGGTCAATGTTAAAAATGTAACATTTTCCTTCTCTTTTTATGAATAAAAAGGAAATAATTGATTATAATATACTGTTTTGTTTTTTACGGAATCGTTTATACTTATAAATAGAAAAGTGTATGAGCGAAGAAAACAAAAAACTGGAGGATATATGGGGAAAAATCAAAGAATATTTAAGGAGAACGGACAAGTTATCTCATTTAATCAATTAGCTGATTTCTTTTATAAAAAAGGGATGAGGTCTTATCAAGGTCATAAATTACAAGATGCGATTAAATATTTTCGTAGAGCGGCACAAAGTGAGAAAGAGCCGTTTATTTTATGTCAATTAGCAACTGTATTATCTGAGGTGGGAGAGTATCAAGAATCGAATCAAATTTTCTTGAAACTTATCCGTTCACAAGCTGATATTGAACAGTGTTATTATTTTGTAGCAAATAATTACGCATATCTTGGTCTGTTTCAGCAAGCAAAGAAGTATGCGGAGCAATATTTAGAGATAGCTACAGAGAAAGAATTTGTGGAAGAGACGTTAGAGTTACTTGAGATTATGGAAGAAGAATCAATGGATGCGGAAGAGCTTGAAGATGAAGATGAACTAATTGTTATGCAGGAAGAGGCGAATCGTTACATTCGTAACGGACAATTAGAAGAAGCGATTGCTACACTTGAAATTGTTACGAAAGATTATCCAGAATTTTGGTCGGGTTATAATAATTTAGCAATTGCTCATTTTCAGTTAGGAAATGTAGATAAAGCATTAAAGTTAACAGAAATGATTTTAGAGAAAAATCCTGGTAATATGCATGCGTTATGTAATACGCTTATTTTTCTATATTCAATTGGAGAGCACAAGCAAGCAGAATCGTTAGCAAATCAACTAGAATCAGTATATCCGATATCATTTGAGCATCGATTAAAGCTAGGAACAACATTTGCAACAATTGGTCACTTTGAATCGGCATATAAATGGTTAAGGTTATTAAAGCGCCAAGGCTATGAAGGAGATGTCAGCTTTTACTATTGGTTCGCATACTCTGCTTATATGATAAAAGATCAACAGACAGCGGAAAAGATGTGGCAATCTGTTGTAGAATTACATCCTGATAAAAAAGGGAAAGAGCCGTGGAATGCTTTAAATCTAGCTGATGAGGGACAGAATGTTTTATTTGAAGAGCTACGGAAATCTTTCCAGCAAAGTGAAACGTTGGAAGAACAAATGTTAGCACTATATTTAATGAATGAATTAACAACACCTGAGAAAATTGGTTTTTTCTTTGATGTGATGCAGGCGAAAAATCGTGTGCCGATTGTTTCGCAATTGGCAAAATACTTCTTCTTGATGAATAGCCATAAGAGTATTCCGAGCGAGTTACAACCGTTTGAACAATGTATTCGGGTTGCGGATGCTTTATATAATTATACAAATAAAGAAGATGAATTAATTGAAGAATGCTTGCATTTTTGGTTTTGTACGTTTATACGTTTATATACATCTGGAACGGTCTTTACGAATGTGTTTGGTTGGTCTGCCGCAATCGAATATATTGTGCGCGGTCAGCAGAAAAATAAAATGACACAGGCCGAACTTGGAAATATATATAATGTATCTGTGGCAACTGTGAGAAAATATGTGCAGGTAGTCAAGCGTACTCATGCATAGGCAAATCATTGGGAAAAAACAGATGCTAACAGTATAATGAGGGTAAATCACGGTAGGAATGAATAGGAGTGAATAGTGTGTCAGAAGAAAAAATTTATGATGTCATTATTATTGGTGCTGGACCAGCTGGGATGACAGCTGCAGTGTATACATCTCGTGCGAATTTAAGCACGCTTATGCTTGAACGTGGTATTCCAGGCGGACAAATGGCAAATACAGAAGATGTAGAAAACTATCCAGGTTATGAATCTATTTTAGGACCTGATTTATCAAATAAAATGTTTGAGCATGCAAAGAAATTTGGTGCTGAATATGCATATGGTGATGTGAAAGAAATCATTGATGGTAAAGAATATAAAACAGTTGTAGCTGGTAAAAAAGAATATAAAACACGCGCTATTATCGTTGCGAGTGGTGCCGAGTATAAAAAAATAGGTGTACCAGGTGAAAAAGAACTTGGCGGCCGCGGTGTATCATACTGTGCAGTATGTGACGGCGCGTTCTTTAAAGGGAAAGAGCTTGTTGTTGTTGGTGGAGGAGACTCTGCTGTTGAGGAAGGTGTGTATTTAACACGCTTCGCATCAAAAGTAACAATCGTTCACCGCCGTGACGCTCTTCGTGCACAGAAAATCCTGCAAGACCGTGCTTTCCAAAATGAGAAAGTGGACTTCATTTGGAATCATACTGTAAAAGAAATCAATGAAGAGAAGGGTAAAGTAGGTAGTGTAACACTTGTAGATGTGAACACTGGTGAAGAGCAAGAGTTTAAAACAGACGGTGCTTTCATTTATATCGGCATGTTACCACTATCAAAACCATTTACTGAGCTTGGCATTACAAATGAAAATGGTTATATTGAAACAAATGAACGTATGGAGACGAAAGTTCCTGGTATTTTTGCAGCTGGTGATGTTCGCGAAAAGATGCTTCGTCAAATTGTAACAGCAACTGGCGATGGTAGTATCGCGGCGCAAAGTGCACAGCACTACGTAGAAGAGCTGCTAGAGGAATTAAAAACTGTAACAGAATAATAAGGGTAAGAGTCTTTTTGAGAAGCAAGCTATCTTCATAGAAGGTAGCTTGCTTTATTTTTCGTTTGAAATGTAAAATATTTGTTAAATTACTCATGGAGTACACCAAAAGTTATTGTTATACTAGAATCTACGGAAAAAACGATTATGAGAAATGAGGAGTTTATTCAGTATGGAATGGCGTAATATATACCGTGGTTTTTGTATGGGAGTTAGTGATTTAATTCCTGGTGTAAGCGGCGGAACAATTGCTGTTGTATTAGGAATTTATGAAGGGTTGCTTGCGGCACTTAGTGGATTCTTTAGTCGTGAATGGAAAAAGCATTTAGGCTTTTTGATTCCGCTTGGCGCTGGTGTGGCAGCGGCATTTTTAACATTAAGTCATGTGATTAAGTATTTACTGGAAAATCATTATGAACCAACGCAGTTTTTCTTCCTTGGTTTAATTTTAAGTATTTTACCAATGTTGATGAAGGAAGCAAATGCAAAGGAAACATTTAAAACAGGACATATTGTTATACTAATTGTTTCAGCGGTACTAGTAGCTGTAACAGCATTTTTAAAACCGGATAAAGCAGCAGATCCAATTACTTCTTTAACAATTTTAAATACAATTGGGTTATTCTTATCAGGTTGGATGGCGAGTATGGCTATGCTTCTTCCGGGGATTAGTGGATCATTTATTTTATTAATCATCGGTGTATATCCAACAGCGATTAATGCGTTAACAACATTAAACTTGCCGCTCATTGCAGTCATTGGTGCAGGTGTTATGGTTGGGTTTGTTGTGAGTAGTAAAGGAATTAGCTACTTAATAGCGCATTTTAAAAGTGCAACATTCGCTTCAATTATCGGGCTTGTTATCGGATCGATTGCAGTAGTGTTTCCAGGGATTCCGACCGGTGGTATGTCGATTGTAAGTTCTATTATTACGTTTATTTTGGGATTTGCAATTGTATCGTATTTTAGTAAGAAAAAGTGATTGAGAGATAGCTCTCAATCACTTTTTTTGTTATTTGTGTTTATATTTTCTGTGTTTTTTACCAATAATATACAAAATTGATTATTTTGCTGAAATGTTACTAGAGCTTACTTTTCTGCTTTATCTTGCCTCTCAACATTTGGTAGGAAAGTAAATCGCCTGTAAAAGGACAATTTATGACAGGCTACTTTACTTTATTTGGGGGTGTCAAATTTGAAAGTGTCAATATTTATCACTTGTGTTGCAGATGTTTTTTATCCAGAAGTAGGAAAAGATGTCGTAGAAATTCTTGAAGATTTGGGGTGTGAAGTTGATTTCCCTAAAGACCAAACCTGCTGCGGACAGCCTGCTTATAATAGCGGTTATCATAAAGAAACAAAAACAGCTGCTAAACATATGATTGAGGCTTTTGCTGGTTCAGAATATGTTGTAGCGCCATCAGGCTCTTGTGCGATGATGGTTCACGAGTTTGCTAGCTTATTTTCTGAAAGTGAAGCAGAGTGGAAGAAAAAAGCTACTGAACTTGCAAATAAAACATATGAATTCACACAATTTCTTGTTGAAGTATTAGGAAAAGAAGACTTAGGTGCGGAGCTTCATAAAAAAGCAACGGTTCATACATCTTGCCATATGAGCCGATTAATGGGGATTAAGGAACCACCGCAAAAATTATTAAAATGTGTAAAAGGGCTGGAAGTTGTTTCGCTACCACATAATTATGATTGTTGTGGATTTGGAGGCACATTCTCAGTGAAAATGCCAGAAATCTCTGAACAAATGGTAGATGAAAAAGTAAAGCATATTATGGAAACCGGTGCGGAGCTGTTAATCGGGATGGATTGTAGCTGCTTAATGAATATAAAAGGACGTTTAACACGCAATGGTTATCCAATTGATGTAAAACATATTGCTCAAGTATTAAATGAAGATCGAAAGTGAGAGGGGGATATAAAGATGGGAATGAAAATTGGGAACGATCCCTTTCATAAGCGTACTGAAACAGGTATAGGGGATCAATTCATGAGAAAGGCTGTCAGGAAAGCGCAAGATGGTCTTAGAGGTAAGAAATTAAAAGCTACTGAGAGTCTGGGGAATTGGGAGGAATGGCGAGCTTTAGGAGAAGAAATTCGAAAGCATACATTAGAAAACCTTGATTATTATTTATATCAACTGAGTGAAAATATTGAGAAAAACGGTGGTTTTGTTTATTTTGCGAAGACTGCAGAAGACGCAAGGGAATATGTAAAAGGGATTGTAAAAAAGAAAAATGCGAAAAAAATTGTGAAATCAAAATCTATGGTAACAGAAGAGATTAGTTTAAATAAAGCGATTGAAGAAGCTGGAGGAGAAGTGTTAGAAACGGACCTTGCCGAATTTATTCTGCAAGTGAACGACCACGATCCACCATCACATATTGTTGTTCCGTGTCTTCATAAGGATAAAGAACACATTTGTGAAATATTTAAAACAAAGTTAGATTATACTGGAACATCTGATCCTACAGAAATGGCGAGGTTTGTAAGGAATTATTTGCGTGATGATTTTTTTACAGCGGATGTAGGGGTGACAGGATGTAACTTTGCTGTTGCAGAGTCTGGGTCTATCTCTATCGTGGCAAATGAAGGAAATGCAAGACTTGCCACAACGCTTCCGAAAACGTTAATTACAGTTATGGGAATGGAACGTATTGTTCCGACATGGGAAGAACTTGATGTTTTAGTAACTCTTCTATGCCGGAGTTCTGTAGGACAAAAGTTAACAAGTTATATTACGGGATTAACCGAGCCTGGTGGGACGGATGGACCTGAGGAATTTCATTTAGTCATTGTTGATAATGGTCGTTCTAATATTTTAGGAACAGAATTTCAAAGTATTCTTCAGTGCATTCGCTGTGCGGCATGTATTAATGTATGTCCCGTATATCGGCATATCGGAGGACATGCGTATGGCTCCATTTATCCAGGACCGATTGGAGCTGTGTTGACGCCGCTTTTAGGAGGATATGATGAATATAAAGATTTACCTTATGCATCTAGCCTTTGTGGTGCTTGCACAGAAGCGTGTCCAGTGAAAATACCGTTACACGATTTATTAATTAAACATCGCCGCCGCATTGTAGAAGAAGCGAAACAATCACCTGTAGCCTGGAATGTAGCTATGAAAGGTTTTGAAAAAGCGGTGAATAGCTCTAGATTGTTTTCCCTTGCTGCAAAGACCGCTCCGTATGCGTTAAAGCCTCTTACGAAAGGGGATAAGATTGAGCGTGGAATCGGGCCGTTAAAAGCTTGGACAGATGCGAGAGATTTTCCAGTTCCAGAAAAACAGTCGTTTAGAGATTGGTTTAAAAAACGTGTAAAGGAGAACGATAATGGCCATCCAAAATCGTGAGGAATTTTTACTCCACTTATCAGAAAAGCTTGGCAGAAAACGTCCGGAAGCGGTGAAAAAACCGAACTGGTCTTTTTCTCCGCAGTGGACTGTTTTTGACGGATTCACACAAGATGAACTTGTACTAAAGTTAATAGAGCAATGCGAGGTAATTCACACACAAGTTAAGCGAACAACAAAGGACAGGCTTGTTGAAACATTACAATCTTTTTTAACAGAATGGAATATCCAATCTGTTATGTATTCTAATGATGAACGGTTTAAGGAATATGGTCTCGGTCAATTTTTAAGCAATGAAGGTACAATACATTTTCGTAAGTGGGGTTTAGATCATAAAGAAGAGAATATAGAATTTGCGAAAGCTGCTGACCTTGGCATTACATTCAGTGATATCGCTCTTGCTGAATCAGGAACTGTTGTTCTATTTAATGATGGATTAAAAGGAAGGCATGTTAGCCTTCTTCCTGAATCGTATATTGCAATTGTTCCTAAAAGTACGATTGTGCCAAGGTTAACCCAAGCTACGAAAGTCATTCACGATCAAAATAAAGCGGGAGATAAATTACCAGCTTGTTTGAATTTCGTTTCTGGTCCGTCAAATAGTGCAGATATTGAAATGAATCTCGTTGTAGGTGTACATGGGCCAATAAGAACAGCGTATATTATTGTGGATGATCAATAAGAATTTAAGTTTTCTCTCTTAAGGGGGATTACTGAATAATGAGTAAAAGAGAAACCTCTGCTGCTAAAAGTCGCACTTAATATCTGCATAATTGCTTATGAGATATATAAATTACGAGGTTTTTTATCATTTTAACCGAGAAGACCCCTTCCTCTACATGAAGTGATGATGGGGTCTTCTCGTTTTTTTCTTTTTTAAGAAAATCAATCCTTTTCGCAGAACAAGAGGAAGTGTTTTTGCTAGGGTAGAAACAGTAGGATGTCCCATCTCAAGCTCGTGTAGGGGGAGGTGGGGATAGTTCAATTAGGTTGGGAGTTCCTTCATTGTGACAAAGTGTTTTTGATAGTATAATGAAATAAGTATGTGATGAAGAAATTCATCATAAGTAGCTGAGGTGAAGAAGCATGCAAAGAGTCACGAACTGTGTGTTAATTAAAGGTAATGAAGTTCTCCTATTACAAAAACCTCGTCGAAACTGGTGGGTTGCGCCAGGTGGGAAAATGGAACGCGGTGAAACAGTAAGAGAATCCGTTGTTCGCGAATATCGTGAAGAAACAGGTATTTATTTAAAGAACCCAGCGTTAAAGGGGGTCTTCACTTTTGTTATCCAAGAAGGTGATAAAGTTGTTTCTGAATGGATGATGTTCTCCTTTTTAGCGACAGATTTTGCAGGAGAAAACAAATTGGAAAGCGAAGAAGGCATCATTGGCTGGCATACACTTGATAAAATTGATGAATTAGCAATGGCGCCGGGAGACTATCACATTATTGATTATTTAATTAAAGGAAATGGAATAATCTACGGTACGTTTGTATATACACCAGAATTTGAATTACTTTCATATCGATTGGATCCAAGCTAAACCGTCATGGAGGGGATACAATGACAGCGAATAATGATATTAAAATGGTAATTATTACAGGAATGTCCGGTGCAGGAAAAACAGTAGCGCTGCAAAGTTTCGAAGATTTAGGATATTTTTGTGTAGATAACTTACCACCTATGTTATTGCCAAAGTTTGTTGAGCTTATGGCAGACTCGAAAGGGAAAATGAACAAGGTGGCACTTGGTATTGATTTACGTGGCCGCGAATTTTTTGAGCATTTATGGGGAGCGCTTGATGATTTATCAGAACGCACTTGGATTATTCCTCATATTTTATTCTTAGATGCGAGAGATAGCACTCTTGTAACGCGTTACAAAGAAACAAGACGTTCGCATCCGCTTGCGCCGACAGGACTTCCGTTAAAAGGAATTGAAGCGGAACGTGGTTTATTAACAGACATGAAGGCAAGAGCAAATATTGTACTTGATACGTCTGAGTTAAAACCGAAAGAATTGCGCGAAAAAATTGTTCATCTGTTTTCAACAGAAAATGAGCAAGCATTTCGTGTAAATGTGATGTCATTTGGATTTAAGTATGGTATTCCAATTGACGCAGATTTAGTATTTGATGTTCGTTTTTTACCAAATCCATATTATATTCCACAGATGAAGCCGTTAACAGGACTGGATGAAGAAGTTTCGTCATATGTGCTCAAATTTAATGAGACACATAAGTTTTTAGAAAAGCTGACGGATCTTATTACTTTCATGCTTCCGCATTATAAAAGAGAAGGCAAGAGTCAGCTTGTAATTGCAATTGGATGTACAGGTGGACAACATCGTTCTGTTACGCTTACAGAATACCTTGGAAAACATTTGAAACCAGAATATATCGTTCATGTATCTCATCGTGATGTGGAGAAGAGAAAGGGCAATTAAGGGATGAAAAAAGAGAGAAAACCTAAGATTGTTATCATGGGAGGCGGAACTGGACTGTCTGTTTTATTACGAGGATTGAAAAAGTATCCTGTTGATATTACAGCGATTGTTACAGTAGCCGATGATGGTGGCAGTTCTGGTAGATTGCGTGATGAGTTAGAAATTCCACCACCAGGCGACATTCGTAACGTACTTGTTGCGTTATCAGATGTAGAGCCGCTTGTGGAAGCTTTATTTCAACATCGTTTTACATCCGGAG
>Ga0102589_1002634_pt1 | contig 20129 bp, 19 predicted proteins | sample AraplaMF_Col_mLB_FD_76858 | JGI IMG/M metagenome (GOLD analysis project Ga0102589, IMG submission 76858) | Arabidopsis root microbial communities from the University of North Carolina, USA - plate scrape MF_Col_mLB | ecosystem: Host-associated > Plants > Roots > Endosphere | place: USA... | reverse complement strand
GAGACCCGCCCGCGCTTGTCGGCCGCAGCCCTGGCGCGCCATGCCGCGCGCGGCATGCGGCGCAGACCGGCCATATCTGACCACCACAGCGCGGACGACCGCAGCGCGGACCACCACGGCGCTACCGCCCCAGGAGATGCAATGAAAGTCATGATCGTCACGGACGCATGGGAACCGCAGGTCAACGGCGTGGTACGCACGCTGAAGTCGACGCGCCGCGAGCTCGAAGCCATGGGCCACACCGTGGACCTGCTCACGCCGCTGGAATTCCGCACCGTGCCCTGCCCCACCTACCCGGAAATCCGGCTGTCGATCCTGCCCTCGGGCAAGGTGCGCCGCCGCATCGACGCGTTCCGGCCCGACGCGCTGCACATCGCCACCGAAGGCCCGCTCGGCATGGCGGCGCGCGCCTACGCCATCCAGCACAAGCTGCCGTTCACCACGGCCTACCACACGCGCTTTCCCGAGTACGTCCAGGCCCGCTTCGGCATTCCGCTGGCGTGGACGTACCGCTTCCTGCGCTGGTTCCACGGGCCGGCACGCGCCGTGATGGCGCCCACCCCGGTGGTGCTGAAGGATTTGCACGACTACGGCATCAGCCATGGCGTGCTGTGGACACGCGGTGTTGACCTCGACGTCTTCAACGCCCAGCGGGCAAACGTTTTAAACACCGCGCACCCGATCTTCCTCTATGTGGGCCGCGTGGCCGTGGAAAAGAACGTCGAGGCGTTCCTGCAACTCGACCTGCCCGGCTCGAAATGGGTGGTAGGCGATGGCCCGGCGCTGGCCGGGCTGAAGGCGCGCTATCCGTCGGCCAACTACCTCGGTGTGCTGAAACAGCCAGAACTGGCAAAGGTGTATGCTTCGGCGGATGTCTTCGTGTTCCCGAGCAAGACCGATACCTTCGGGCTCGTCCTGCTCGAGGCGCTGGCCAGCGGGCTGCCCGTGGCCGCGTATCCGGTGACCGGACCGATCGATGTACTGGGCGACAGCCCGGCCGGCGTGATGCACGAAGACCTGCGGGAAGCCTGCCTCGAGGCGCTGCGCATCGACCGCGCAACGGCCCGCGCCCATGCCGAGAAATTCTCGTGGCGCGCGGCTTCGGAGCAGTTCCTGGCGCATCTGCGTCCGCTGCCTGGCGCGGCGGGCGGCTCCGACAACCCGGCATCTTCCGTCGCACCCGATCATGGCCAAGCCCCAACCCACGCAACCGCCCGATCCGTCGCTGCACCGGCCGACCGCCACCCGGGTGGCGGCTGAAGTGGAATCCGAATACTCGATCGCCAACAACCCCCACAAGGGCAACCGTGGGCTGACGCGCGCCTGGCACGCCGCCATCAATTCCCTGTCGGGGCTGCGCTACGCCGTGCTGGAGGAAAGCGCGTTTCGCCAGGAACTGACGCTGGTGGTCATCCTGACGCCCTGTGCGTTCATCCTGCCGGTATCCGTGGTGGAACGCGTGATGCTGCTGGGCACGCTGCTGCTGGTGCTGATCGTCGAGCTGCTGAACTCGAGCGTGGAGGCCGCGATCGACCGCATCTCGCTGGAACGGCACAGCCTGTCGAAGCGGGCCAAGGACTTCGGCAGTGCCGCGGTGATGCTGGCGCTGATTCTGTGCGGCGGCACCTGGATCGCCATTGGCGGGCCGCACGTGGTGCGGTGGATCGGGATACTGATGAACTAGGCGTGCGCGCCGCCATGCAAAACGCCGCCATCGCTGGCGGCGTTTTGGCTTGCACCAGGGCCCCGGCCCGGGCTCAGGTCTTGTCCCGCGCTGCCTGCCACTTGTCCACGTGCACGCGCGGCGCGGCGGCCAGCTGGCCCAGCAGGTCTTGCGGCGACGCGGACACATGCAGCATGTCGGCGTGCACCTGCTTCAGGAAGCCCTCGCCCACCGCGTGGTGCAGGAACGCCAGCATCCCATCGTAGAAACCTGAAACGTTCAGCAGGCCGACCGGCTTGTCGTGGTAGCCAAGCTGCGCCCAGGTGAACGTTTCGAACAGCTCCTCGAACGTACCAACGCCCCCGGGCATGGCGATGAAGGCGTCGGCACGGTCCGCCATCATCTGCTTGCGCTCGTGCATGTTGCGCACCACGTGCAGCTCGGTCAGGCCGCGATGGCCCACCTCTTTCTGCATCAGCGCGTCCGGAATCACGCCGATGGCCGTGCCGCCGTGCGCCATGACGCTATCGGCCACGATGCCCATCAGCCCCACCTTGCCACCGCCATAGACCAGCGCCAGCCCCTGCTCGGCCATGGTCTGGCCAAGCGCCCGCGCCGCCTCGGCGTACTCGGGCCGGAAGCCCGGGCTGGAACCGCAATACACGCAAACCGATTTCACTTTTTGTCCTTTTCCGCCTTGGCCGCCTCGGCCTCGGCCTTCTGAGCGGCGTACTCGCGCGCCAGCTGGTCAAACGCCTCGCGCGCCTTGCCGCGCAGGTACGGCGCCAGGATCGAGAAGATGTGATAGCTCGAACCGTGCAGGTAGCCGCGAATCTGCTCGGGGTCGTTGTACTGCCGCGGATGCTGCACGAACTGGAACGACAGCCAGTACGTGGCAATCACCACGATATTGGTGCAGACCGCGTCCACCTGCTCGGGCGTGGCCTCCATGTCGCCGTCCTCCTGGAACTGGCGGCAGATTTCCAGCGCGAAACGCTTCTTCTGGTCGACGATGCGCTTGAAATTGGTTTCCAGCATCCGGTTGCGCGCCAGCAGGTCGTTGATGTCGCGATACAGGAACCGGTAGTTCCACAGGAACTCGGACATGTACTGCAGGTAACCCCAGCTTTCGCCCAGCGTGGCCTTGTGGTCTTCCGGCATCTTCAGGCGGCGCTCCATCTCCTGCTCGAAGCGCACGAAGATGGAGTTGATGATGTCGTCCTTGTTGCGGAAGTGGTAGTACAGGTTGCCAGGGCTGATTTCCATGGCTTCCGCAATCGTCGTGGTCGTGACGTTGGGCTCGCCGAGTTCATTGAACAGGCGCAGCGAAACGTCGAGGATGCGGTCTCGGGTACGGCGCGGACCGGCTTGCGGCTTGGCTTCCATGGATATCCGGAAAAACTGTGGGTTCGGCAGGATTGGGATTATAAGCAATGCCGGCGCGGCACCTGTTCCAGGCGGTGAACCATGCACCGTTGCGCAGACAAAGTTTGAGGAATCTGCTATTCAGCCGACGTCGGCAAACGCCCACAATGCAGCCCGTGGAGCGGCCATTTCGCGCCGCCTGAACCCCTCCGGAGCGTCGCCGTGCCCCTTCCCCGTCAGTTCCAGACCGCCCTGCTGGCCGCCGCCATCTGCGTGCTCGCCGGCACGGCAGCACATGCCAGCTCCACCGCTCCGCTCCGGCTGCGCGCCGACCTGCTGCCGGTGTCGTGCGACGTGTCGATCTCGAACAATGGCAATGTCGACTTTGGCGTGATCTACGCGCGCAACCTGAGCCAGACCGGCTTCACCAACAGTGGCACGAAGACCTTCAACCTGACCCTGCAATGCGACGCGGCGGCAAAGGTAGCGGTGACGGCGCAGGACGGCCGCCAGGGCTCCGTCGCACCGGGCGTCGCCCGTTTCCTGTTCAACAACCAGACCGACGCGGCGGCGTTCGGCGTCGGCAACGTTGACGGCAGACCGGTGGGCGCCTACCTGCTGTACCGGGAAGACGCCGCGACTGCCGACAACGCCACCGTGCGCTCGCTGGTGTCGAACGATGGCGGCAACACCTGGGTGGTCTCCTCGAACGCCAACAACGCCATTGTTCCCAATACGCGGATGCACAGCTGGGGAGCGGCCAGCGGCGACGTCACCCCGGGCGCCTACACCAACATCACGCAGCGCTACAAGATCCGGCTGGGTCTGAACCGGAAAGACGACCTGCCCGACCTGACGCAGGACATTCCCATCGACGGGCTCGTCACCTTCACCGTCAGCTATCTCTAGGCCCCACCTGTGCGGGGCTAGAACGATGATCCCGGCTGCTTGAGGAAGGCGATCTCGTCGGGGCTGCTCTCGCGCCCCAGCACCGCGTTCCGGTGCGGAAACCGGCCGAAGCGCGCGACGATTTCGTGGTGCTTCACCGCCCACTCCACCGAATCCACCTTGCCGCCCGTGTCTTCGCGCAGCGCGATGTACTCGCGCACCGACACATCCTGCTCGGGCAGCGACTCGGCGTGCTCGAACGGCAGGTAGCAGAACGTGCGATGCCACGGCGTGGGCAATTGCCGGTCCCAGCCGTCGGCCAGCACGCGCCGCGCCAGAGCCAGCGCGCGGCCGTCGGTGGCAAAGCTGCGCGGGTCTCCGCGAAACATGTTGCGCGGGAACTGGTCCAGCAGCACCAGGCGCGCGCAGGCGCCCTCGGGTGTCACCGACCAGTTGTCCGGCGCGCCATCGCAGGCGGCCTGCCAGTCCGGCAGGAAGCGCTCGCGGATCTCGGCATCGAAGGCGTCCGACTTGGCGAACCACTCGCGCCGCGCCACATTCCACTCGGGCGCACCGGGCCGGCCGAACCAGAAGTCCAGCACGGCGCGGGCCGCGGCCGGCAGCGTCTTATCGCTGGACATTGCGCATCCAGTCGGCCGTCTGGAACAGCGCCTGCATCAGGCGCATCTGCAGGTCGTCGGGCAGCCCCACGTCTTGCATGGCCAGCGCCATGCAGCGCATCCACTGGTCGCGCTCGCTGGTGCCGATCTCGAACGGCAGATGCCGGGCGCGCAGGCGCGGATGGCCGAAGCGCTCGATGAAGTGGTTCGGGCCGCCCAGCCATCCGCACAGGAACCAGAACAGCTTGTCGCGCGAGCCGTCGAGCGAAGGCGGATGCAGCGCGCGCAGGCCGGCAAATTCCGGCTCCAGGTCCATCAGGTCGTAGAAGCGGTCGACCAGCTCGCGCACGCGCGCCTCGCCGCCGATCAGGTCGTAGGCGGTGACCTCGTCACGCTTCTCTTCGGGCTCTTCAATACTCGTTACCATCGTCAGTTCACTTCGCGCAGCGTGGCCAGCGCCGGCTGCCGCAGCACTTCGCGCAGGCCCAGCCAGCCGCCGGCAAAAGCGCACAGCATGCCAGAAACCACGCCGACCGGCACAATCCACCCGTTGAAGCGGTACGGGAAGTCGAACACGAACTGCGACAGGCCCCAGCCCACTGCAATCGCCCCCAGGCTGGCCAGGAAGCCGGCCAGGCCGCCTACCACCAGGAACTCGGCATATTGGGTCTGCCGCACCAGCGCGGCCGGCGCGCCGAGCGCCTTGAGCAGCCCCGCGTCGCGCTTGCGGTCGTCCCGCGCGCCCGAAAGCGCCGCATAGAGCACCGTCACCCCCGCCAGCAGCGTGAAGACGAACAGGAACTCCACGGCCGCAATCACCTGGTCCAGCACGTTCTGGATCTGGCGCAGGATCAGGTCGGTGTTGACCACGGTGATGTTCGGGAACGCGGCCGTCAGCTGGTTGCCCAGCGCCGCCTGGGCCTGCGGCAGGTGGAACGACGTGATGTAGGTTTCCGGCAGGCCCTGCATCGTGGCCACCGGCAGGATCACGAAGAAGTTCACGCGCATCGAGCCCCATTCGAGCTTGCGCAGCGACGTGACCGGCGCCTCGACGATCTGGCCCGCCACGTCGAAGCGCAGCGCATCGCCCAGCCGGATGTTCAGCGTCTTCGCGATGCCCTCCTCCACCGACGCCCCGCCTTCCCACCGGCCGGCCACCACCTCGTTGCCGTCGGGCACCTTGTCCATGTACGAGAGGTTGAACTCGCGCTCCACCAGGTTGCGCGCGCGGCCGTCCGGGTAGCTGCTGGCCTGCACCGGCCGGTCGCCGATCTGGATCAGACGGCCACGTACCATCGGAAACAGCCGGTCGTCCACGCCATGCTGCTCAAGCATCGTGCGCAGCGGCTCGCGCTGGTCCGGCTGGATGTTGATGATGAAGCGGTTCGGCGCGTCGGCCGGCGTGGCATTGCGCCACGAGTCGATCAGGTCGTTGCGCGTCATGCCGAGCAGCAGCAGCGCCATCAGGCCCACGGCCAGCGCCACGGTTTGCAGCACCGTCACGCCGCGCCGCCGCTCCAGCACGGCCAGCGCGAAGCGCCAGCCCACGCTGCCGCCGCCCCGGCCCTGCATGCCGCGCATGCCGCGCGAGAGCGCCATCAGCAAACCCAGCGCCAGCACCGCGAACACCGCCCCGGCGCCCACAAAGCCGCCGGCCGTGGTCAGGCCGAGCTTGAGATCGCGGGCCGCCACCAGCAGCAGGGCCACGAAGGCACCCAGGCCCAGCGCATAGGCCGTCCACGCCGAAATCGGCGGCAGGCCGATATCGCGCCGCAGCACCCGCAACGGCGCGATGCGCGTGAGCGCCAGCAGCGGCGGCAGCGCAAAACCCGCCAGCAGCACCAGACCCGCCGCCACGCCAACCAGCGCCGGCACGATCGACGGATGCGGCAGCGACACCTGCAGCAGCCCGCCCAGCGACATCAGCAGCCCATAGTGCGCGGCGTACCCGATGGCCACGCCCACCACCGCGCCACCTGCGCCCAGCAGCAGGAACTCGATGCCGAACGCCGCGAGGATCTGCGCGCGCGACAGTCCCATGCATTTGTAGACCGCGCAGGCGTCGGTGTGACGCTGCATGTAGCGGCGCGCCGACATGGCGATGGCCACCGCCGCGATCATCGACGACAGCACCGCCACCAGCGACAGGAAGCGCTCGGCGCGGTCGAGCGTGGCCCGCATCTGCGGCTGGCCCGATTCGAGCGATTCCACGCGCGTATTGCGCAGGTGACGGCGCTCGATCTCGCCGACGGCCCATTGCCGGTAGCGCTCGCCAGCCGCGTCGGGCCCGGCCACCAGCAGGCGGTACGTCACGCGGCTGCCCCAGCCGATCAGCTTGGTGGCTTCAAGGTCGGCCAGCGGCAACAGCACGCGCGGCGCGAAGTTCATGAAGCCCGCGCCGCGGTCGAGTTCCTGCGTGATGATGCGGTCGATCCGGAAGGTCTTGCTGCCCAGCTGCAGGCTGTCGCCCACCTTCAGGCCCAGGGAGATCAGCAGCGCCTCGTCCACCCACACGGTGCCGGGCGCGGGCGTGTCCGCCGCGCTGGTTTCCGGCCCGCCCGGCGCCTGCGTGACCTTGAGCCGGCCACGCAGCGGATAGCCCTCGGTCACCGCCTTGAGCGCGGCCAGCTGGCTGGGCGCCTCGGCGCCGGCCGGTGCGTTGGCGGCGCGCGCCGTGGCCATGCTCGGGAAGGTCACCGTCTGCGCCACTTGCAGGCCGTCGCGCGCAGCACGCTCGCCAAAGGCCGCGTCGAACGGCTGGTCTGAGATCAGCAGCACGTCGGCGGCAATCATCTGCCGGGCGTCGCGCTCCAGCCCCAGCCGCATGCGGTCGGCCAGAAAGCCCACGCTCGTCAGCGCCGCCACGGCCAGCACCAGCGCAAACAGCAGCAGGGTCAGCTCGCCCGCCAGCCAGTCGCGGCGGGCCATGCGCAGCGCCTGGCGCCAGGCGGAGAACTTCGGTTCGGCAACAACGGTATCGGAGGCAGTCGACATCTTCGGCTGGCGGATGAAATGGGATTTCGGAAACTTCAGGGCTGCGAGGGCCTGGACGGATGCCGGCGGATGCCCGCGCGTGCCGGCGGATCAGGGACGATGCGAGCGCGGCGGCCCGTCCGGCGGGCGCCCGGCCTTGCCGCGCACGCTGGCGTGCAGGCGCCGTACACCGCGCCAGAGTTTCGGCACCATCCAGGCCGCGACGATCAGGAACAATACCAGCAGCACCAGGAACACCACGGGCAGGAAGAAGGCCAGCAGCAGGCCGCCCACCGTGCCCAGATCCTCGGTGAATGAGGCCACCCAGTTCGAGAAAGGTTCGGGCGACACGTTGATCAGCGCCCGGGTGCCGGCCTTGGCGGCATGGGCGGTGCCGGCCAGCGTGCCGCCGATCAGCCCGGCGGCCACGGTCCATTGCGGGTCCATGTGGCCGAACGCGGCGGCGGCCAGGATGGCGCCGGCCGGAATGCGGATAAAGGTCTGGATGCCGTCCCAGACGGTATCGAAGCCGGGCACCTTGTCGGCCACGAATTCGGCCACGGTCAGCGCCGCGGCCACCCCGATCACCCACCACGACGACAACACGTGCAGCCCCTGCGGCAGATCGAGCCAGCCCAGCCGGGCCAGCACACCGGCCGTCAGCACGGCCAGATACAGGCGCAAGCCGCTGGCCCATGACATGCCGGCGGCCAGCGCGGCGGTTTCGAGCATGAACGCTCCTCAGGGCAAACGCGTTGGATTCCGGTGAGTGTAACGCCAGCGTCGCCGCACGGGGGGCGGCCGCCATCGCCCTGGCCAGGCGCAGCGTGCATCACACGACGCGGGCGTGCCTAGCTGGTGGGGGCGGCTTCCAGGCGCGGCAGCTGGGGCAGGTCCGAAGCCACCTCGGCAATCATCCGGCGCAGCCACATGACGTCGGGCGCGGCATGGCAGCGCTCGTGCCAGAGCTGGTAGAAGCGCATGCGCGGGAACGGCACCGGCGACGGCACCATGCGAATCGGCAGGTACTGGGCATAGTGGGCAGCAAACTGGCGCCCCGTGGTGAACACCATGTCGGTCTTCATCAGCACGTACGGCACCAGGCCGAAATATGGCAGCGTGACCTGGATATTGCGCTTGTAGCCCTGCTCGGCCAGCGCCTGGTCGATCATGCTGCGCTGCATCGACGCATACGGCGCGGGCGCCAGGTGCGGCATTTCGAGGTAGTGGCGCAGCGTCAGCCCATGGCGGGCCAGCGGATGCTGGGCGCCCAGCATGCAGACCACTTCGTCGTCGAACAGCGGCGAGATGTGCAGATGCTCGGGCGGCGACAGCCAGTTGCCGACGACGATGTCCAGGTGGCCCTGCTCCAGCGCGTCGAGGAAGTCGGTGGACTGCGTCATCGGATGCACGAACAGCTTGGCGCCCGGCGCCAGCCGGCGCACGCGCTCGACGATGTTGGGCAGGAAGAACGCGTCCAGGTAGTCCGGCGCGCCCAGGTGGAACGTGCGAGTGGTGGTGGCCGGGTCGAACTGCTGCGGCGGCCGGGCGATGCGGTCCATCGCGGCCAGGCTCTGTTCGGCCAGCAGCAGCAGCTCGCGGCCGCGCTCGGTGGGCACCATGCCGTTCTTGCCGCGCACCAGGATGGCGTCGCCGGTGATTTCGCGCAGACGCTTCAGCGTATTGCTGATGGCCGGCTGCGACTGGCCCAGCCGGACGGCCGTGCGGGTCACGCTCTGCTCGGTGAGCAGGGTGTGCAGTACCCGCAGCAAATAAGTATCGAGATGGTCGCGTCCGTGCATGGCAGGTGCCGCCGCGCTCTTGTCAGGCTGGCGCGGGTGGCGTGGGGGAAGGGAACGGCGCATAGTGTAAGACACGCACCCCTGATGCGGTCAAATACGGCGGCCCGCCCGAACGCACTACGGGAAGACCCGGACATCGCCGCCAGACCGCGCCGGGGCAGGGATGGGCGCCCGTGCCGGCCAGCCGGTGCGCGCCTTGATGGGGCATATCACATGGGCCGAATATTGCATGGAAAGGCCCGGTGCTATGTTTCCGCCATCCCCGAAAGAGAGAAGACCATGGAGACGCAAACCATCCGCTTTTTCCATCGCGGCCAGGTCCAGGAAGTATCCGACGCCCCCGTGACACGCACCGTGCTGCAGTACCTGCGTGAAGACGTCCGCTGCACCGGCACCAAGGAAGGCTGCGCCGAAGGCGACTGCGGCGCCTGCACCGTCGTGATCGGCGACCTGCAGGCCGACGGCAATGTCGAGTTCAAGGCCGTCAACGCCTGCATCCAGTTCCTGCCCACGCTCGATGGCAAGGCCCTGATCACGGTCGAGGACCTGCGCCAGGCCGACGGCGCGCTGCACCCGGTGCAGGAAGCGATGGTCGAGTGCCATGGCTCGCAATGCGGGTTCTGCACGCCCGGCTTTGTCATGTCGCTGTGGGCGCTGTACCAGCAGCACACGCCCGGCGGCGAGGCGCCCGCGCGCCAGCAGATCTGCGACGCCCTGACCGGCAACCTGTGCCGCTGCACCGGCTACCGGCCGATCGTCGATGCCGGCCAGCGCATGATGGCCCTGCCCGCGCCCAAGGCCAGCCGCCTGAATCCGAAGCAGATTGCCGACACGCTGCGCAACCTGAAGCGCGGCGAGACCTTCCACTACAACGTGCGCGGCCAGCATTTCTACGCCCCGCGCACCGCGGCCGAGTTCGGCGCGATCAAGGCCGCCGAGCCGAATATCCGCATCCTGGCCGGCAGCACCGACGTGGGCCTGTGGGTCACGAAGCAGTTCCGCGAACTGGGCAACCTGCTCTACGTGGGCCAGGTGGAAGACCTGAACACGATTGCCGAGCGCGACGGCTTCATCGAGATCGGCGCGGCCGTGACGCTGGAGAAGGCGTACGCCGCGCTGAACGTGGCGCATCCCGAGCTGGAAGAGCTGTGGAAGCGCTTTGCCTCGCTGCCGATCCGCAACGCCGGCACGCTGGGCGGCAACATCGCCAACGGCTCGCCGATCGGCGACTCGATGCCGGCCCTGATCGCGCTGGGCACCGAGGTGGTGCTGCAGCGTGGCGACGTGCGCCGCACGATGCCGCTGGAAGACCTGTACCTGGCCTACCAGAAGACGGCCATGGTCGAAGGCGAGTTCGTGGCCGGCCTGCGCGTGCCCGTGCGCGGCCCTGAGCATTTCCGTACCTACAAGCTCTCCAAGCGCTTCGACGAGGATATTTCGGCGGTGTGCGCGGCATTCGGCATCACCGTGGAAGACGGCGTGGTCACGTCGGCACGCATCGCGTTTGGCGGTATGGCCGCCACGCCCAAACGCGCCGCGCTGGCCGAGGCCGCGCTGACTGGCCAGCCGTGGAATGAAGCCACCGCCCGCGCCGGCATGGCCGCGCTGGGCCAGGACTACGCGCCGCTGACCGACATGCGCGCCACCGCCGGCTACCGCGCGCGCGGCGCCGCCAACCTGCTCTATCGCTTCTGGCTGGAAACGCGCGCTGGCGCCCTGCCCGCCGCCATGGTCAATGTCCGCGCAATTGGCGCCGGCGAAACCGCTAGCGTCTGAGGATTAGCACGCCATGAACAAGCAAACCGAACCCTTCCTGCTCGACGCCAGCGTGGCGGCGGAATCCACCCCGCAGGTGGGCATTTCGCGCCCGCACGAATCGGCCCATCTGCACGTGGCCGGCACGGCCACCTATACCGACGACATTCCCGAACTGGCCGGCACGCTGCATGCCGCACTGGGCATGAGCGCCAAGGCGCATGCACGCCTGAAGTCAGTGGGTCTCGACCGGGTGCGCAAGGCGCCCGGCGTGGTGGCCGTGCTGACGGTGGACGACATCCCCGGCGTCAACGACTGCGGCCCGATCATCCATGACGATCCGATCCTGGCCCGCGACGTGGTGCAGTTCATCGGCCAGCCGATCTTCGTGGTGGTGGCCTCGTCGCACGACGCCGCGCGCCGTGCCGCACGCCTGGCCGACATCGACTACGAGGAACTGCCGCCGGTGCTGACGCCGGAGGCCGCCCATGCTGCAGGCAGCTACGTGCTGCCGCCGATGCACCTGACGCGCGGCGAACCGGCGCGGCACCTGGAAGCCGCCACGCACCGCGACGCCGCCAGGATTCAGCTGGGCGGCCAGGAACAGTTCTATCTCGAAGGCCAGATTGCCTACGCCGCGCCGCGCGAGAACGACGGCATGCACGTGTGGTGCTCCACGCAACACCCCACCGAGATGCAGCACGCCGTGGCCCACATGCTGGGCTGGCACGCGCACCAGGTGCTGGTGGAATGCCGGCGCATGGGCGGCGGCTTCGGCGGCAAGGAATCGCAATCGGCCATGTTCGCGTGCTGCGCGTCGCTGGCGGCCTGGAAGCTGATGTGCCCGGTCAAGCTGCGTCCGGACCGCGACGACGACATGATGATTACCGGCAAGCGCCACGACTTCACGTTCGACTTCGACGTGGGCCACGACGACGCCGGCCGCATCGAGGGCGTGCGCGTGGAGATGGTGTCGCGTGCCGGCTTCTCGGCCGACCTGTCGGGCCCGGTGATGACGCGCGCGATCTGCCACTTCGACAACGCCTACTGGCTGCCGAACGTGCAGATCGACGGCTATTGCGGCAAGACCAACACCCAGAGCAACACCGCCTTCCGCGGCTTTGGCGGCCCGCAGGGCGCGTTCGCGATCGAGTACATCCTCGACAACGTGGCGCGCAACGTGGGCAAGGATTCACTGGAAGTGCGCCGCGCCAACTTCTATGGCAAGGGCGAGCGCAACGTCACGCCGTACGGCCAGACCGTGGAAGACAACGTCATCCATGAACTGATCGACGAGCTGGTGGCGTCGTCGGCCTACCAGGCCCGCCGCGCCGCCACCCGCGAGTTCAACGCGAAGAGCCCGGTGCTCAAGAAGGGCATCGCCATCACGCCGGTGAAGTTCGGCATCTCGTTCAACGTGGCGCACTACAACCAGGCCGGCGCACTGGTGCACGTGTACAACGACGGCTCGGTGCTGGTGAACCACGGCGGCACCGAAATGGGCCAGGGCCTGAACACCAAGGTGGCAATGGTGGTGGCGCACGAGCTTGGCATCCGCATGGAGCGCGTGCGCGTCACCGCCACCGACACCAGCAAGGTGGCCAACACCTCGGCCACGGCCGCCTCCACCGGTGCCGACCTGAACGGCAAGGCCGCCCAGGATGCCGCGCGCCAGATCCGCGAACGCCTGGCCGAGTTTGCCGCACGCAAGGCTGGTGTGGAACCGGGCGCCGTGCGCTTCAACGACGACCTGGTGATTGCCGGCGAGCTGCGCCTGGCGTTTGGCGACCTGGCCCGCGAAGCCTACGTGGCGCGCGTGCAGCTGTGGTCGGACGGCTTCTACACCACGCCCAAGCTCTACTGGGACCAGAAGGCGCTGCACGGCCGGCCGTTCTACTACTTCGCCTATGGCGCGGCGTGTTCCGAGGTGCTGGTGGACACGCTGACCGGCGAGTGGAAGCTGCTGCGCGCCGATGCCCTGCACGACGCCGGCAAGTCGCTGAACCCGGCCATCGACATCGGCCAGGTGGAAGGCGCCTTCATCCAGGGCATGGGCTGGCTCACCACCGAGGAACTGTGGTGGAACCAGACCGGCAAGCTCATGACGCACGCGCCGTCCACGTACAAGATTCCGACGATCAACGACTGTCCGGAGGAATTCAACGTGCGGCTGTTCCAGAACCGCAACGTCGAGGACAGCATCCACCGTTCGAAGGCCGTGGGCGAGCCGCCGCTGCTGCTGCCGTTCTCGGTGTTCTTCGCGATCCGCGATGCGATTGCCGCCGTGGGCGACTACAAGGTCAACCCGCCGCTGCGCGCACCGGCCACCAGCGAAGCCATTCTCGACGCCGTGGAGGCCGTGCAGGCCGCCCCGGTTGCCGTACCGGCCTGACGGGACACGCATCATGCAGGACGCTCCGCTCAAACCGTTCCGCTTCGCCGACGCCGCCCGCTGGGTGCGCGCCGGCGTGCCCGTGGCGATGGTCACCATCGTCGACGTCAAGGGTTCCGCGCCGCGCGAGCCCGGCATCCGCATGCTGGTGACCGCCGACGACCTGGTCGGCACGATCGGCGGCGGCCACCTGGAATGGCGCGGCATGGACATCGCCCGGGCGATGCTGGCCAACCGGCACGTGCGCGGCAATCCGCATCGGCGCATCGAGCGCATTCCGCTCGGCCCCGCGCTGGGCCAGTGCTGCGGCGGCGTGGTGAAGCTGGCGTTCGAGGTGCTCGGCGAGGCCGACCTGGCCTGGCTCGACGCCGTGGACGCCGCGTTCCGGAGCGGCCGCGCGCTGACGCGCACGGTACCGCTGGCCGGCGGCATTGCCGTGGAAGACAGCCACGCGTTGCGGCCGTCGGCGGTACTGCACGCCGACCACAGCTGGACCGATACGCTGGTGTCCGACGCCATGCACGTGGTGCTGTTCGGCGCGGGCCACGTCGGCCATGCGCTGGTCAAGGTGCTGGCCACGCTGCCCTGCACCGTGCACTGGGTGGACGAGCGCGACACGCTGTTCCCGGGCGGCCTGCCCGAGAACGTGGAGGCCGAACCCACCGACACGCCCGAGGCCGTGGTGGACCAGGCGCCGGCCGGGTCGTATTTCATCGTCATGACCCACAGCCACGCGCTCGACCAGCAGCTGTGCGAGCGCATCTTCCGCCGCACCGACTTTGCCTACTTTGGCCTGATTGGCTCGAAGACCAAGCGTGCCAAGTTCGAGCACCGGATGGTGGAGCATGGCGTGGACCCGGCGCGCCTGCCGGAAATGACCTGCCCGATGGGTGTCGCGGGCATCACCGACAAGGCACCGGCTATGATTGCGGTAGCCATCGTCGCCCAGCTGCTTCAGGTTCGCGACCAGCGCATTGCCGCGCTGGCCGCCAGCCGGCTGGAGGCGGTGCATCCGTAACAGAACAGCCGCCCGTGCGGCTGTCAGTCATAGAAAAGAGGCCCCATGACCATCGATGCCGCGCTGGCGGACAAAATCCGCCGTACCCCCAAGGCCGAACTGCACGTGCATATCGAAGGCACGCTCGAACCCGAGCGCATCTTCCGGCTGGCCCAGCGCAACAACGTCAAGCTGGCCTACCCCGACGTGGAGGCGCTGCGCGCCGCCTACGCCTTCACCGACCTGCAATCGTTCTTGGACATCTACTACGCCGGCGCCAGCGTGCTGCTGACCGAAGAGGATTTCTTCGATATGACGATGGACTACGTGAAGCGCGCCGCCGCCGACAACGTGCGCCATGCCGAGATCTTCTTCGACCCGCAGACCCACACCGAGCGCGGCGTGCCGATGGGCACCGTGATCGACGGCATCTCGGACGCGCTGGCCCAGGCCCGCACCGAGTACGATTTTTCGAGCAGCCTGATTCTCTGCTTCCTGCGCCACCTGTCCGAGGAAGACGCCTTCGCCACGCTGGAAGCCGCGCTGCCGTACCGCGACCGCTTCGTCGGCGTGGGGCTGGACTCCTCCGAGCGCGGCAACCCGCCCGAGAAGTTCGCGCGCGTGTTCGCCCGGGCCCGTGAACTGGGCCTGCGCCTGGTGGCCCACGCCGGCGAGGAAGGTCCGCCGCAGTACGTGACCGACGCGCTGGACATCCTGAAGGTCGAGCGCATCGACCATGGCGTGCGTGCCATCGAGGATGCGGCGCTGGTGCAGCGGTTGGCGCGCGAGCGCATTGCACTGACCGTGTGCCCGCTCTCGAACCAGAAGCTGATGGTGTATCCGGACCTGCGCGACCATTCGCTGAAGCAGCTGCTCGATGCCGGCGTGGCCGTGACGCTGCACTCCGACGACCCGGCCTACTTCGGCGGCTACATGAACGCCAACTGGGAAGCCTCGTTCGCAGCGCTGCCGCTCGACGCGGCCGACGCCTACAAGCTTGCCCGCAACAGCTTTGAAGCGGCCTTCCTGCCAGAGACGCAGAAGGCCGAATTCCTGGCCGAAGTCGACCACTTCTGGTCGGCCACGCCTTCGCACCCGCCCGCTACGGCCAGCGTGAACCGCACGACCTGACCGGGCGAAAATCCAGAACGCCGGATGCCGCGCCCGCTGCCGCCAGGCACGGGCGGGGCACCGGCCGCCCCGAGACAAGATGATGACGACGACTTCCCCTGCTTCGCGCACCAACGGTGCCGTCACCCGCGCCATCCGTGGCCGCATCCTCCACTTCCTGCAAGACCCGCAGTTCCATGAGGATGCGTATCAGTATTGGGAAGACGGCGTGCTGATCGTGACGGCCGGGCGGATTGCCGCCGTGGGTTCGTACGAGGGGCTGGCGCACGAGATTCCCGCCGGCGCGGAGTGTGTCGATCATCGCGGCAAGCTGATCGTGCCGGGCTTCATCGACACGCACATCCACTATCCGCAGACCGACATCATTGCCTCGCCCTCGCCGGGGCTGCTGCACTGGCTCGATACCTACACGTTCCCCGAGGAGCGCCGCTTCAGCGAACCGACCTACGCGCGCGGCGTGGCCAACTTCTTCACCGACGAGCTGCTGCGCAACGGCACCACCACGGCCATGGTCTGGAGCACCGTGCACGCGGCCTCCGCCGACGCGCTGTTCGCCGCCAGCCAGGCCCGCAACCTGCGCATGATCACGGGCAAGGTGCTGATGGACCGCAACTGCCCGGAATTCCTGCGCGATACCGCCGAGACCGGCGCCCGCGAATCGGCCGACCTGATCTCGAAATGGCACGGCCGCGACCGCCTGGCGTACGCCATCACGCCGCGCTTCGCGCCCACCTCCACCGAAGCCCAGCTGGCGGCCTGCGGCGAACTGGCGCGCGCCCATTCCGACGTCTTCATCCAGACCCACGTGGCCGAGAACCGCGACGAAGTGAAATGGGTGGCCGAGCTGTTCCCCGAGGCGCGCAGCTACCTGGACGTCTACGACCGCCACAACCTCCTGCGTCCCGGCGCGTTCTACGGCCACGCGATCTACCTGGATCCGGAAGACCGCCGCCGCCTGGCCGACAGCGGCGCGGCCGTGGCGCACTGCCCCACGTCGAACCTGTTCCTCGGCAGCGGCTTCTATGACTTCCAGCAGTCCGACGCCAACCGGCTCAATGTGACACTGGCCACCGACGTGGGCGGCGGTACCTCGTTCTCGATGTTCCGCACCATGAACGCCGCCCACAAGGTGGCGCGCATGGGCGGCTACCACCTCACGGCGCTGCGCATGTTCTACCTGGCCACGCGCGCGGCCGCGCAGGCGCTGGGCTGGGAAGACCGCATCGGCAGCTTCCAGACCGGTTGCGAAGCCGACTTCATCGTGCTGGACCCCGAGGCCACGCCGCTGATCGCGCGTCGCAGCCGGCGCTCGGAAACGCTGGAAGAGCAGCTGTTCGCCTTCGCCATGCTGGGCGACGACCGCGTGATCGACACCGTCTATGTGATGGGCGAGCCGGTCGAGGGCGCGCCGGTGGGTGAGTCATCGCTCACGGTGCACGGCTGGACCGACTGACCGCTGGCGCAGCGATAGGGCTTTTCCGGCGCACGCGTCGAAAAAGCCCTTTTTAGAAGCCATGCGTTGATCGGGGTCAACACAATCGTCATCAAACCCCTCTAGCCTGTCGCCTTCGTGCGCCCTCGACAATTGGGTGCGAACAGAACAACGACTCGCTCAAACCTGATGACTGCCCGCTCCGACACCCTGTCACCCGCCGAGGCCCTTGCCCCGGCCCCGGCTTCCGGACGAACCCGACCCACCTGCGACGCACCGCTGCCGGAACCCATCGCCTTCGAGGCGCCCTTCCCGAACCGCAAGACCATTCGCAGCTGGCTGATTCCGCTGGGCCGGCGCAGCACGCCGCGCGCGCTGGGCCTGTTTGCGTTCGACTACGCGCTGTTCTTCGCGGTGCTGGCCGGCGTGGTACTGCTGTCGGCCTGGTGGGCCAAGCTGGGGCTCGGCATCGTGGCGGGCCTGATCATCGCCCGCCTGTTCATCATCGGCCACGATGCCTGCCACCAGAGCCTCACCGACCATCGCCGCCTGAACAAGTGGCTGGGCCGGCTGACCTTCCTGCCATCGCTGACGCCGTACAGCCTGTGGGAAGTGGGCCATAACGTGGTGCACCACGGCTATACCAACCTGAAGGGCTTCGACTTCGTCTGGGCGCCCTACTCGCTCGACGAATTCCGCGCGTTGCCGCGCCGCCGCCGCGTGATGGAGCGCATCTACCGCAACGGCTTTGGCGCGGGCCTGTACTACCTGATCGAGATCTGGTGGTTCAAGCTGTTCTTCCCGAGCAAGCGCCAGATGGCCACGCGCCGCGCGATCTTCCTGTGGGACTGCGCGCTGGTGGCCGCATTCGGCGCGCTGTGGATCGGCACGCTGGCGTGGCTGGCCGTGGCAACGGACCAGTCGGTGCTGTTGATAATCGGCACGGGCTTCGTGCTGCCGTTCCTGGTCTGGAACACCACGGTCGGCTTCGTGCTGTACGTGCACCATACGCACACCAGCGTGGCGTGGTACGACACCAAGGCCATGTGGGCCAAGGCACAGCCGTTCGTCTCCACCACCGTGCACCTGCGCTTCGGCATGGGCATTGGCGCAGCGCTCCATCACATCATGGAGCACACGGCGCACCACGTGGACATGAGCGTGCCGCTGTATCGGCTCAAGCGCGCGCAGGCGCTGCTGGAGCATGCATTGCCGGGCCGCATCATCATCGAGAACTTCTCGTGGCGCTGGTATTTCCGCACCGCGCGCCACTGCAAGCTCTATGACTTCAAGGCCCTGTGCTGGACCGATTTCCGCGGCCGGCAGACCAGCGCCAACAGCCCGGTGCCGGCCTGAGAATCATTCTCGCCAACCCGTTCTGATACATCGCATTGACGCCAGATTGGTGGACAGCCTCCCACCGTCTGGCTACAATGCGACCTTCCATTGGGGAGTAGCCGCCCTGATCTCACCGCGCCGCGCAATGCGGCACCCGGAAGACAGGGGCGTACGTCAACAGACTTGACCGCGATGCGGTTATGGCGTGCGCAGCATGGGACCTTGTGTCCGACGCCTGGCGAGACCGATGACCATACCTTTCTGGCCGGGCCGGGAAAGGTGTGCGTCATTGGCATCTCGCGAGATGCGTTTGCGGCCCGGTTATTCAACCTATAACAATGGAATCGTTCCTCGTCTCCACAGGCATCGTCGCGCTCGCTGAAATGGGCGACAAGACGCAACTGCTTTCGCTCGTGCTGGCCGCACGGTATCGCCGGCCGCTGCCGATCATCCTCGGCATCCTGATCGCCACGCTGGTCAACCACGGCTTTGCCGGCGCGCTGGGCGGATGGATCACCGGCGTGGTGGGCGCCAACCTGCTGCGCTGGATTCTGGGCCTGGGCTTCATCGCCATGGCCGGCTGGATGCTGATTCCGGACAAGCTCGACGACGCCGAGGAAGCCAGGCCGGTCAAGGGTGCACTGGGCATCCTCGGCACCACGATCGTGGCCTTCTTCTTCGCCGAGATGGGCGACAAGACGCAGATCGCCACCGTGGCGCTGGCCGCCCGCTTCCATGGCGAAGTGCTGGCCGTGGTGGCTGGCACCACGTTCGGCATGATGCTGGCCAACGCGCCTGCCGTACTGCTGGGCGACAAGTTCGCCAACAAGATGCCAATCGCGCTGGTGCACAAGATTGCAGCTGCGATTTTTCTGGTGCTGGGTCTGCTTGCGCTGTTCAACGTGGGCGGCTGAGGGCTGGGAACGGGGCAGAATCGGCAAACGGCGGTTCAATACCCGCCGGGTGATTCCTAGAATCCGAGGGTCGGTGCTCTGACCGGAGCGCCCACCCTCAATTCGAACGAAGCAGACGCCCATGCCGCAGCATCTTCGCTACCCGACCAATGTCACCGCGAGAATCGCCCAGCACTACACCCGTGGAACGACCCAGCCCGGCCGGCACCTCGAGATGGATGGCATCTGCCTCGGTCTCTCCCTCTCCTGGCTCCGACGCATGGCCTGTGGCAGACCGCTCGGCGAGTTTCCTTCCCACATGGAAGGCATGTTTGGCCAGTACGCGTACCTGACCGGCAACAACTCGCGCCTCCTGAGCCAGTGGATGATCGAGGGGCCCACGGCGCTACTGGGCCTGGACCAGTACTGCTTTCGCGTCGGCTTCCGGCATACGGTGAACAGGCGCTGCACGCTTCAGGAATGCATGGCCCTGATCCGGGAAACCGATTCGCCCGACGATGCCAGCCGCAAGACGTTCCTGGTGCTGGCTGACGGACATGCAACCGGGCTGACGATTGCCGGCGCAAAGGTGGCGTTATTCGATTCGAACATCGGCATCGACGTCTTCGACAGAAGGAACCACGACGACCTGCACGCACTGGAAGGCACACTGCGCAAGCTTGCCCCGATCCACAGATCGTATCTGCTGACCGGGCTGGCGTACTGAAGCGGACTCGGCACCACAGATGCCACCGACCGCTAAATAAAAAAACGGGGCCGAAGCCCCGTTCAAACCCTCGCCGGTCCGGTACAGCCGGCTGCTGACTGCGCAGCCTCCGGACCGTCGATCACCGATGCCCGGTCAAATTCAGTTGGTCGT
>Ga0102589_1002632_pt1 | contig 20141 bp, 20 predicted proteins | sample AraplaMF_Col_mLB_FD_76858 | JGI IMG/M metagenome (GOLD analysis project Ga0102589, IMG submission 76858) | Arabidopsis root microbial communities from the University of North Carolina, USA - plate scrape MF_Col_mLB | ecosystem: Host-associated > Plants > Roots > Endosphere | place: USA... | reverse complement strand
CTATCTCCCATATCTACGCCAAATCCAGATGGACCAGCATAGTTGAGTAACCAGATAACAACAGATCCACCAAAGATAAATGTACCAGCTTTACGTACGAAACCTTTTCCTTTTTCCCACGTACTAAGCCACAATGTTTTTGCTTGTGGTACACGATAAGGCGGAAGCTCAATAACGAAAATAGATTTTTCTTCTTTTAAAACAGTAAGAGACATTACTTTTGTAACGAGTAAAGCAAGTACAATACCTGCAATGTATAAAGAGAACACAACAGTCGCTTGACTATTCGGGAAAAAGACTCCCGCAAATAATGCATATACAGGTAAACGCGCTGAACAAGACATAAATGGTGTTACTAAAACGGTAAGTAATCTTTCTTTTTCCTGCTCAATCGTTCTCGCTGCCATAATCCCAGGAACGTTACAACCAAAACCGATAATCATAGGAATAAATGCTTTTCCGTTTAAACCAAAGAATTCCATAATACGGTCCATTACAACTGCAATGCGAGCCATATACCCTGAGTCTTCTAATAACGAAATAAAGAAGAACAATGCAAAAATTTGTGGAACGAATACTAATACCGCACCAACGCCGGCAATAATCCCCTCTGTAACGAGCGCTTGAATAAACTCAGAGGCACCAATGTTTGTTAAACCTGCCGTTACCCAATCCGTAAACTGCCCACCAAGAAATTCATCAAGCATATCTGATAAAGGCGTACCGATCCACGTAAACGTAACCTGAAAAATAAAAAACATAACTGCTAAAAAGATTGGAAGTCCTAAAATTTTATGTGTAATTAACTTATCAATTTTTTCTGAAAAGGGAATCTTTCCTTCCTTTTCATGCTGAATGACATTTGTTTTTAACTTTTCAATATACGCTGCACGTGTCCGGTAAATATGCTGTTCTAGCGTACTATCAAGTTTCGCTTCTAATTTAGAACGAGTTGCTACAAGCTTTTCATAAACAGGCAATCTTTTAACTTCTTGTTCTACTACTTCGTTATTACTTAAAAATTGAAGTGTAAGCCATCTAGGATGCTCATAATTTGCTTGAGTTAAAAGATCCATGATTTCTTCAATACCTGCATCTACTTCTTTACCATAAGAAAGAATGAAAGACTTTTTCTCTTTCTTCTCGTTCTCATGAAGAGTAGCCAGTAATTCTTCACAACCTTTACCACTTCTCGCAACAACAGGAACGACCGTTACTCCTAATATTTCTGACAATCTGTTCGCATTAATAACAATTCCGCGTTGCTTCGCAACATCAATCATATTTAAACCGATAGAAACTGGTTTACCAAACTCTAGTAGTTGCAATGTTAAATGCATATTGCGCTCAAATTGAGAAGAGTCAACAATATTTAGCATATGATGAAATTCTTCTGTTAGTAGAAACTTTGTAACGACACCTTCATCACGAGAAACAGGATTTAAATCATATATACCTGGTAAATCAATTAATGTCCCTTGCTTCCCCTTTAACTTACCAACCTTCTTTTCTACTGTTACTCCGCTCCAGTTTCCTACATATTCATAAGAACCCGTCAGCGCATTAAATAATGATGTTTTCCCTGTATTCGGGTTCCCTAGCAATGCAACCTTATTCACGCTAATTCCACCTTTATCATTTTCGCGTCACAATGACGAATACTAATTAATTGTCCACGGCACTCTAATGTACACGGCCCTTTAAACATCGCTTTTTGTTTCATACGAAGTTCACTTCCTTCTGAAAGACCAAAAGCAGCTAATCTCCGCTTTAATAATTTATCTAACGTTTGTAAATTTTTAACTAATACTTTTTCACCTATTTTAATATCAACTAAGCTCATAATCTTCCCCCTCGAAAGAGAATGATAATTATTTTCAAGGAAATTATATCACATTCTATGAATCAAGTACTATATATTTTTTCTTCCTATTTATTAACATTTCGGGAGAATTATATATATCCATGTTGATTTGCTGGCATATAAGTCGCTGCTATGAAAATAAAAGGAGATCTCCACTCGTTTTCTCCTTTTGCTTTCACTTGGCGTGGAGCAGGAAGAGAGTCTGACCGCTTCTATCCATGGCCGAATCCTCTCTTCCACCTAGAAAGAAGGTTTTTATGCCGTTTCAATTTGTATTTATATATTCATTTGCCATTCTCATCCATTTCAATTACAATAAACCTAACAAATAAAGAATCTCGTTATCACAGGGGGAGCTTTGCTGCTGAGAGGGAACACTTCGTTCCGACCCTTAGAACCTGTTAGTTAATGCTAACGTAGGAATTGTGCAAACGTTGAACTTGAAATACCTCATTCTTTTTCTACTTACGTATTTCATATCTCCCTATGATAAGTATTCTTTTTTGTGCAACTTGGATTTAGGGGGATTAACAACATGCGTAACACCAATTTACAAGCGATGATTGAATCTGCAATCCTTGCAGCCTTCGCCTTGATTATCGACATTTTACCACTATCAATTAAACTTCCAACAGGCGGTTCTGTTTCATTTGCAATGATTCCTATTTTTATTATCGCTTACCGCTGGGGCTTTAAAACTGCTTTCTTAGGAGGACTCATTTGGGGTCTACTACAAATTGTAGTCGGCGATGCTTACATTTTAACGCCAGTTCAAGCGTTTATTGAGTACTTCGTTGCATTTGCTTTTATCGGTTTTGCTGGTTTATTCTATCGTCCAATTCAAAAGGCACTTGCGAACAACCAACATACATCTAACGTACAATCCGACATTGGTAGCCGCAAAGATAAACCTTCATCAAAAAGCGGGCAAGGGAAAAAGGCGCTTTTTTATATTATCCTTGCTACATTTGTTGGTAGCTTTGCCCGTTATTTCTGTCACTTTATTGCTGGTGTTATCTTCTTTGGGAAGTACGCACCACCAGGACAGTCAGCTGTTCTTTATTCATTGATCGTGAATGGTAGTACAATGCTCGGTTCATTTGCATTATGCACAGTATTACTACTACTCCTGTTTTCAACTTCACCACGCTTATTTAAAAGTATTGGTGCGCATAATATGAATTTTAAAAATAAGAGTGCCTAAATGGCAGTCTTATTTTTTATCATTTTAACCGAGAAGACCCCCTCCTCTAAACGAAGTGAAGGTGGGGGTCTTACTGCCCGTTAATACGGGATAAAAACCAAAAGGCCTTTCTCTACTGAGAAAGACCTTTTTCATTCTGTGTATTTAGACAAACCCTACTACACTTTTTTATTTAAATAGAAGTAAAACAACACACCATCTGCTGTATTATTTACACCATACTCTACGCCATGAAGTTCCAAAATATTTTTGGAAATAGCAAGTCCGAGTCCCGTTCCACCGTTTGAACGTTGACGAGCTGTATCTATACGGTAAAAACGGTCCCATATTTTATCTAATTGTTCTTCTTCAATATGAGTGCCTTTATTTTCTATACAAATCTTTATTTGATTTAGCTCATCTATTGTAGAAATAATAATATCCTCTTTTTCAGGTGTATAACGGATTGCATTCGTAATGAAATTGACAATTACTTGCTCAATGCGATGTTGATTTGCAACAACTTGAGCTGGAGATATGTGTTTGTGAATATGAAATTGTTTCTTCTCTATTTCTAATGATAGTTGTCCACATATATGCTCAATGACCTCATCAATATGAAAAGTATCCATCTGCATTTTATACGTGCCAGATTCAAATTTAGCTAACTCCAACATGTCCAAAATTAACATATCCATCTTATCCACTTCTTTTTCCATTGCCTGAAAATAATATTCTTTCTTATGTTCGGCTACCCCATCTTTTAGAATCGAAATACAGCTTTTCATAATACTTAGCGGTGTTTTCAATTCATGTGAGACACCTGAAATAAATTCTTTTCTCGTATTTTCTAGCTTTCTTTCTTTTTCAATATCTTGTTCTAATTGTTCAATATGTGTGTGCAATGTATTTGATAATATATTAATGTTGTTAGATAAATCGCCAATCTCATCTTTTGAAGTAATTGGGATTCTTTCCGAAAAATCTAAATGTGCAATTTTTTTCGTTGTATCATTAATTCGTAATAGCGGTTTTGCAATTTGTTTTGAGTAATAAAAAGATGCCAACAAGGTAAGTACTAGCACAAATGCAATAATATATACATAATAATCCTTTACCATTTGTACTGCTTCATCTACGGGCTGCAAGGACGCCATCGCGAATATATATGTTAAAGAGCCATCCTTTTCCTTTATCGGTTTGATTAATAATTTATATTTTATATCATTTTTTTCATAGTCATTTATTCTTAAGGCATCATTGTTATCTTTATTTTCATTTAACAGTAAGTCCGCTTGAAATTCTTTTATACTCTCCAAGAACAAAGTGTTTTTATAAAGTGGATTCACTATCCCTTTACTATCAGGTAGTTGCACTTTTGTAACGGTTCCCCCAAAACCAGTACTAGGAACTTGAGCAGCACTTTTCTTTTCCTCTTTCACCTTAGGAGCTATTTCATTTATTTTCTTATCTAATGGCTTGTTGGACCAATTTATACTACCCTTACTTAAATTTAATACAGCAGGAACAAATGTAGAATCTCTAACCATTCCATAAACTGAAATTTGCACCCCTGAAAAATACGGCATTTTTTCATTTTCAACCTCTTCTATCCCCATAAGATAATAGAGAGGGATTGTAAGGTTTGTTTTTCCAAGTTCCTTCTGCGATAGCCGATCCAGCTTTACTTCTAAATAAAAATCAGTCGCATGTTTTAAATTCCCATCACTATCTAATGCTGTAATCCATGTATTATTTTCTCTATAAAAATCTTGTTCCAGTTTCTGAATTGCTTCTGTGTTACCATCACTATTCAAATACTCTCTCTCAAAGGAGCTTATATTTGTTTGAATATCATTTACTTTTCTGTTGGCATAATATTGTTTAAAAAATATCGTTTGTCCAATAAAAATCGTCGCTAAAATCAACATGCATAGTGCTGTTGTAAGAATAAATAATTTGAGTACAATCCCTTTGCTCATACATTCCCCTCAAATTTATACCCCATCCGAACAACAGTCGTAATGTACTTTGCTTTATCTCCTAATTTATTTCGTAAATTACGGATATGACTATTCACTGTCCGGTCATCACCAGCAAATTCATATCCCCAAATTCTTGAAATCAATTGCTCTCTTGTCAAAACAATCCCTTGATTCTGCATAAAATAGGTCAATATCTCAAACTCTGTATGTGTTAAATTAATGTCCACTCCCTCTATCGTAACGATACGTGATGGGAAATGAACACAAATTCCATGAATAGATAGCGTATCATCTTCATTACTTGGAGATTTACTTGTAAGTATTCGACTTTCAAGTAATCGCTTTGCCCTCGCTAGTAAAATAGGCGGACTATATGGCTTCGTTACATAATCATCCGCTCCTAACTCAAATCCAAGTAACGTATCATCTTCATCCACACGTGCCGTGAGCATAATAATCGGCACTTGAGACGTTTTACGGATTCTTCGGCAAACAGACCAACCATCCAATTCCGGTAACATGATATCAAGAATAACTAAATGAACCTCTTCTTCTTCAAACAAGGATAAAGCTTCTTTCCCATCTCTTGCCTCAAGTACTTTATATTGTTCATTTAGAAAATAATCTTTCAATATTTCGCGTAAAATATCTTCATCCTCAACAATTAAAATTGTTTTTGTCATATTCCCTTCCCCCTTCTCTCATTCTAAATAGCTAAAGACAGAGTACTATACTCTCATTTTGAATCAGTAGCAATCAATTTCGCTTCAATAATATATCGATCTGGTGCATCACCTATATAATCAAATGGATAGCACGTCGTCAGCGTTAATGTTGGTTCTTCTTTCTTTACTATGACTGTGCGATCATCCGCATGTGTAATCCACATTTTTTGAATTTCATAAGTATAAATCTTATTATCGTATTCCACAATGAGGTTATCTTTTTCTTTAAGCTCTCCTAGCTCTGTAAATACAGTATCGCGATGTCCACTCAGTACAGTGTGTCCTCCTTCAGATGGAGCTGTTGTCATATCACTAACAAACATACCTACCCCTTTTTTCAATGTGGTATCACTTGCCCCCCAATATATAGAGAACTTCTTCTTTATTTTTGGGATATTTAACATCGCTACTTTCTCTCCTTCTTTATATTGCATTTGAGAAGAAGGTACTTGAGAATTCACAGATGTTTCAGTGGAATGCCCTTTTAATTCTATTTTTTCAAAATGCTTTATCTCTTCTGTCGTTAAATCTTGTGCGGAACTTTTTCCTTTATACCATTCAAAAAAATAATACGTCCCCATAAGAATACCGACTATCATGAAAGCAAGTCCAATACGATTTATAAGTCTCACTTTAATCCCTCCATGCAAAAAATGGTAGGGATATCCTACCATTTTTAATATATGAAATTATCCCATTCTTTATAGACTAATTTATATTTTGTTTTACGCTTTAATTTTACGGCGCGTAAATCCAAACAATGATCCTAATGCTACAAGGCACGCGCTTAACGTCATCATTGTTATGCTATTTGATGCTGTATTTGGTAGTTTTTCACCTTTTGTAGCTTGCACTGCTGCTTCTTTTTTCATCTTATCTTGTTTTTGTTGCTCTTGCACTACCGCTTCTTTTTTCATTTGATCTTGTTTTTGTTGCTCTTGCACTGCCGCTTCTTTTTTCATCTTATCTTGTTTTTGTTGCTCTTGCACTACCGCTTCTTTTTTCATTTGATCTTGTTTTTGTTGCTCTTGCACTACCGCTTCTTTTTTCATCTTATCTTGTTTTTGTTGTTCCTGCATTGCTGCTTCTTTTTTCGTTGTATCTTGCTGTACTTGTGCTACTTCTTCCTTTGTCATTGTCCCAGTAGACGCACTTGCTACCGAAGAATATCCTACTGATAAAAGTGCCATCGCACAGATTGGTAAAAGTTTCTTTTTCATTTTATATCTCTCCTTAGTATACTTTTTTCACATCGCATCGGATGTATTTATAGAATATATCTGTTATGTAAATATGAGATGCAGATGAAATGGATTTTTCTTAAAGATTCAATTACCTTCAAGAAAGCAAAATTCCCTATGCACACCTCTCTATTTACGGAATAAAAAGAGGCTGCCGAAAGTAGCTAATTCAACTACTTTCGACAGCCTCTTTTTTTAAATATCTAGAGCATAACACCGTTATCTTTAAATGAATACCAAGTACCATTAATTAAGTGTTTGCCTGTTGCCATTGCACCGTCAGATTTTAAATAATACCAGTTCCCAGATTCTTGCAACCAACCTGTTTTCATCGTACCATTCGGATTCATATAATACCAACCTGTATCATTTCTTATCCATCCAGTTGCCATTAATCCACGATGAATATAATACCACTTATTCCCTTCTTTTACCCAACCTGTTTTGAATGATCCATCTTGGTTTGCATATAACCAGCGATTTCCACCATCATGTATCCAACCAGTCTGCATAACACCATCATTACCTAAATAATAATCTCTTCCATTTACCCTAACATAATCTTTTTGCACCATGATTCTATCTATAAAGTAATACCAATTTCCGTTATAACTTAACCATCCTTCATGAGCTTTTCCATCTTTATCAAAGTAATACCATGAATCTCCATCTTTTACCCATCCCATTTTTTGTATAGCTTGTTCTTCTTTCGGGACAGCCTGATTTACATTTCCACTTGTTTCTGCATGAGAAACGGCAGGTACTAAAAACATTACAGACATTAAAACTAGCAAAATAATTTTTTTCATTTTTCCCAGTCTCCCAAATAATAAATTATTTTTTAGTTTCTATACCCTACAAGTAAATTATATTACTAATTATAGGTGTAAACAACACTTTTGTAATATAATTGTAATATTTTTATCACTTTTGTTACTTTTATATTTTTATAGTAACAATTTACCGTTACATTCTTACAATTAGTATAGATATTTCTCTTTCACTAAATTCCTTTTTATCCCGCATGAATGGAAATTCATGCGGGATAAAAAAGCATTGTAGAGGGAATCTACAATGCTTTTTCTGTGTCTCAGTGTCTAATTGTTACTTTCGCGTGAATTTAGAATAAAAGGGGCTGGAGTGATAACTAATTGTCTCGGCTCAGTTTTCTTTAAGTGATTTTTGACGTTACACTTACGACGTTGGAAGGCCCATGCCTCTATCGGGTTTGTGAGAATGATCCTTTGCTCTTCATTAGGGGTCTCTTCTTCAAACTTACAACTTTCGCTCCATTTACACCACTTCATTGTAAACTGTGAAGAAGAATGATCGTTTTCCCGATCAAACAAGTGCAAAAGGCACATCTCTTCATCTAGTACCATCTTATTACTAGTTGATAACAAAGCAAGGGTCGTCCAACGTTTCTCCATTCCCTCCTACTCCTTTTCACATATAGTGCCTAAAGCTTATTTTACCTAAAATGTGCTTGCCTTTTACCTTACATCTATAAGTTTATCCAAAAGACGACTACTCAACTATCGATTTTTCTTACAAATCACCTTACATTTTTGTAAGAAATGAAAAAAACCTTCATCTAAACGAATGGAGGGTTTTTAATCATTTTTCATCTATATATTTTTTCATATCATCTAATCCAGCTTCATACAGTTGCAACATCATTCCATGAGAAATTGCTCCAAGAACTAAAGTCATCCCAATGAGTGAAATGCGAATAGCAGGAACATCAATTAAGTAAGCCAACATACCAAGAACAATTGTTAAAAGTGATGCTTTTATAAATGTAACACTTGTGTACTGTTTCTTTTTCATGGTTATCACCCTTCACGGAAGCGTTTTCTCAATATGGTCAATATATCATATCATCAGATTATTTTGTGGGGATTTTTGTAAAAAGAATGCTATTATACAAATAAAGGAATTCCTCTAAGATAAATCCAATTCTTTTTTATTTCCTCACCTCTACTCTCTAACCACGTTGGACGAAAAATAATACTCTATATAAATCTTCTGCTTACTCTATTCTATTATGTTTATATCCGTTCACTACTTTCGTCATACAATATAAAAGAATCATATAAAACATAACTGGGATTATAATAATTCTTGGCTCTAGCATTAATTCTCCATAGTAATAACTAATTAAATTTGCCCAGTCATTTAGGTATGGAAAATATATACTAAATTGATCATGAGCTTGCCCGGAAACAATTTTCGTTCCCCCTAAAAATAATTTAAACAGGGCAAGATGTAACATAATTAATAATACTTGCACCATTTGCTCTCCAATTTGAAATATAATTTGTGGTTGCAATACTTTCATAATATGAGTTCGAAACACATGCCATCTGCTTCCTCCTAATAAGAAAGAACTCTTTACATATTCCTTGTTCCAAAGTTGCTGAACTTCTTTATGAAAAAATCGTGTCATTCCTGGCACTGCTACAAAAACGAATACAAGAAATTGTATACATAGTACTTCTATATTTGTGACAATAGGTTTCGTTCGTAGCTCATAAATGATAAATGGTGTAAGAAATAAGATACAAAATAACGTTTGCGGAAAAAATTGCAAACTAACAGTAACACGTTGTAAGAAAGAAAGTCCCCACTTATCATTATGAATGAACAGGCTCATCAATAAAGAAATGATTACTCTAGCAACTGCCACAAAAAATGAAATTAAAATTGTGTACTTAGCCCCATCTATTACTTTATAAAATAAATCTTCTCCTTCTCGATCCGTTCCAAACCAATGTGCACGGGAAATTGAAAAAGGAGCCGCTTCAACAATTTCTCCTTTTTCATTGTATCGATATTCCACTACCTTAGACTCCTCTTGAAAATATGGGAGTGTAATACTTATTATTAATAATAAAATAATCGGGAATAAGAAGTACTTATAACGCTGGCTATGCATACAACTTCCTCCTTAACCAATTCAATCCTACTATTACTCCATACATAGGCACTATAAATAACAGCAGCAAATAAACGATAATCACCGGATCTTGACCGCTAATCAAAATCGAAAATAAACCTCTTATGTTACACATATACTCAAAAACGAATAAACTCGTTATCAAGGCTAGTAATATTGATTCAATATGATTCACAACTGAAACAACCATATTGCGAAAAATATGCCTGCACAAAATACACATGTTACCAAACCCTTTCGCTCTCGCAAACATAACATAATCTTGCTTCTGCTCCTCATTTATAAGTAGCATTTGAAATTGGAATAAAGAGATGGTAGGTATAATAGCTAAAATGAGAAGTGGTAATACAATAGATGTATTTTGCATCGTAGAAAATGGATGTAATGGTAAAAATCCGGTATACCTATATATACTTACCATGAAAAGTTGAAGAAAAAAAATTAGGAAGACATCTGGAATTGTTTTAAGAAAAAATACAGCTTCTTCTATCACTCTCTGTACACGCCTCGGTGAAACCGCCGCAATGATACTACATAAAAAAGACGAACAGATAGAAACTATAAGCGCTCCAAGTATAAGCACGAGTGAATATGTATATGGCTTAAATATAAGTGGAAATAAGGGAAATTCCCTTTCTTGTATCTTAAATATTTGTACATTGTTTGAAACAGTCGCTACTTGTGTAGCCATTTTCAGCTTTAACTCTTCTGGATGTATAAGTGCAGAGATAACATGTATACATTGTGTAAAAAAATGCTCTACATGTATTCCAACTTTCTTCCCATTTATAAATAACATCGGAAGACTTACAATCACTACAAATAGCATAATCATAATAAATAGTTGAAGAATTATTGAGATTATTTTTTTAAACATTCCATTCTCCTCTCAATTTCTCTAGCATGAACGGATCATGAAAACTTCAAATCGAACTTTCATTTTATTTTATTCTGGCTTTCCTAATATAAACCTTTAGCCAATATGTATTTCTCTTTTTTGACTTTTCCCCTTCAATCCTTTACAGTCAAAATGTTCACAAGTTTTACAACGCAGGAGGATCCTAATGAAAATTGAAATAAAAGATACTTTAATCTCTGAAGAAGCATTACAAACAAAGGTAAAAGAACTAGCACTGCAAATTGAACGCGATTTTGAAGGAGAAGAAATCGTTGTGATCGCAGTACTAAAAGGTTCTTTCGTCTTTGCTGCTGATTTAATTCGTCACATTAAAAATGAAGTAACAATCGACTTTATCTCTGCATCTAGTTACGGCAACCAAACGGAAACAACAGGAAAAGTTAAATTGTTAAAAGATATCGATGTCAACATTACAGGCAAAAATGTAATTGTTGTAGAAGACATTATCGATTCTGGCTTAACACTTCACTTCTTAAAAGACCACTTCTTTATGCATAAACCAAAAGCATTAAAGTTCTGTACATTACTTGATAAACCAGAGCGTCGTAAAGTTGATTTGACAGCCGAGTATGTAGGCTTCCAAATTCCAGATGAATTTATCGTCGGCTATGGCATTGACTGTGCAGAAAAATATCGTAACTTACCATTTATCGCTTCAGTAGTAACAGAGAAATAAAATCGTATATAACTTCCATCGCTTTCTGATGGAAGTTTATTTATATAAAGTTCTACTAGTAAAAAGAAAAGGGAGAGATTAGAATGGCAAAAAAACTTTCGAAAAAGTTCTTCTCATCGTAAACCCAAAAGCAGGACACGGCGATTTACATACTAATCTATCCAAGATCGTTCCACCGCTAGCTGCAGCTTTTTCTGATTTACGTATTCTCCATACAAAAAACAAGGCGATGCAACAAAGTATTGCAGGGAGTTTGCAAACGAAGTGGATACAGATGGAGAAAGTTCCCTTCATACACCGTGTCATATCGAATTATTGTCAGGTCATCTTACGATGATTTATAATCCAGCACTAGTATAATAGATTCTTTGTTATACTTTGGTAAATAGTAAAGTTCGCATTTTTATAAAATAAACATTATAATTAAAAGTATAAAAGGTTGTTAACAAAAAACGTTAACAACCTTTTTATTTTTTAGAAAAATTTTTCACTTTAGAGGAGTGATTGTATGTACTGGAAAAGAAATAATAAGCCTGTCGAAGATCCAGAAGAAATCGCTGTATGGGAATGCCAAGCAGAAGACTGTTTAGGATGGATGCGTAAAAACTTTTCTTTAGAAGAAGAACCAAAATGTCCCTTATGTAAAGGAGATATGGAGAGCGGAACACGACTACTACAAAAATTGTAAAGATTTGGTTCCATTTCCCCTACATTCCCCAATTAAGAAATCAAATAAAGAGAAGATCCTCTTTCTCCTTATCTACAGTGCAAGTTTACTTCCTAATTATAAATTTGAAATAAATGATTGAAAAAGACAGCTATTACTTAAAATAGCTGCCTTTTTCTACAACTAAGAACATGTGATGGAGGAAGATTCAACCAAACCTTTTTTAGTGAAATTTCCTGAAAAAAGGTTTGGATAAATGCTTTCCTTGCAAGCGAATATTGAAACGTAATAAACTCGCCATCCTCACTTAATGACTCCATTACACTGGATAAAATACGAGATGATACTTCCGTTGGTAAGGATGTAAAAGGTAACCCTGATAATACATAATCAACCTTCTCTATTTGTAACTCCTTTATATATTTCTTTATGTTCTCAGCTGATCCATGTATAACCAAAACGTTTGGATCGTCCTTAAACTGCTTCTGTAACTTTTTGAAAAAAACTTCATTAATTTCAATCAAGATAAATATTGTATGTTCTTTTTTTCTCTTTATAATCTCTCTCGTGAATGATCCTGTTCCAGGTCCCAATTCTAGAATATACTTTGCTTCTTCGAAATTAATCGCGCCTACCATCTTTTTGGCTAATATGTTAGAACTAGGTGCAATTGCTCCAGTATTCTTTGGATGTTTCACAAATTCGGTTAAGAATGTAATAAGTTGCATCTCTAACCTCTCCCGTTCATTCAATATCGTCTAATATAGCTCCCAGTATAACTATCATTTTTTAAAAAATAGCATGGGAATTTCTTAAGATTTTATGAAGATGTAATAAAGCAGCTATCGCTTCTAGCGATAGCTGCTCCTTTCATTACTTCGAGCTCACGATCTTGTAATAAGAACGAACTGTTAAGAAGTAATATCCAATATAAATGACGCTATACACACCAATACTCATTAATAATGGAATCAAAATTTCATATGGCATTAACGTTGATAATCCTTTTAATGCAAATAAGCTGTGGCAAATCCCTACTACTAATGGAATTGCAAAGATAAAGCTTACTTGTTTCGCAATTGCCTTTTTCATTTCTTGTTTTGTAACCCCGACTTTACGTAGTACAACGTAACGATCGCGGTCTGCACTTGCTTCTGTTAGCTGTTTGAAGTAAATGATAGAGCCTGTTGCTAGTAAGAAGACAAGTCCTAAGAATAGACCGATAAACATCATTAATCCTGTTGCTTCCAGCATACCATGGAAACCCGTGTAGAAATCATTGAAAGGTCGCGCAACTTCTGATTCTCCAGCTGGCATCACTTTCTTTAATTTCTCTGTTAGCACTTTACTATTCCTCTCATCTTTTACATCGATATTTTTAACGATACGTGTGTCAGCTACTGCCTTCGCACTCTTATATACTTCATCTGGTACAACAACGAATAGTTCTCCTAAGTTCGTTATATTACGTCCTTCAGCACCTTTAATCGTTAATGTTTTCGCTTCATTACCAATCGGGAATACCGCTTTATTCCCTTTATATACAGTGCTGAACTCATGCCCTTCAATATACATACCATCAAATACGAATGCCTCGTTAGCCGCCAAACTTACAGCCTCTATATCCATATTCTTTGCTATGTTATTAAATGCTGATTGCGATACAAGCTGATATTTCTCGGTAACTAAATAATTTGTATTCATACCCATATCTGCTTTTTCGCCTTCAAACTTTCCTTTAACAGGAACCATTTCTATTTCGAATTGGTTCGTTACAGGATGCTTCTGTTTCTCTTCACCCAAAATCGCATTTACTTTATTATCAAGTGCCGCATCCTTTTTCTCGTAAGAATAACTGTGCGGCGCATAATCTTTCGTTTGTTTAAACGTGTTGTAATACATCGTAACAGACGTACCAACTGCCGTTAATGTTACCGCACTTAATATTGCAATAGTTGCTAGAGATTTTGCATTTCCTTTAATGCGGTACAGTAACTGTGACGTCGTTACCATGTTCATACCGTTATAGAAAGATGATTTCTTATGTCTTGCTCGTTTTAATACAAATACTGTAAAGAACATGAATAGTAAGTACGTACCAAGTACTGTTGCAAGTAAAATATAAAGCGCAACTGTCATAAAGTCTATATATTTAATTGCTTTAATATACATCAGTGATAAGAAATAGCCAGAACCGATTAAGAACACTGAAATCAATGCCATACTCATTGATCCTTTTGGCATCGTTTCTCCTTCACGTTCTGCACGGAAAAGTTCAATTAATTTAAAGCGATAGATTAAACGATATCCTTGAAGTGATGTATAAAGGATAATCACAAAAAAGATAATTGCCGTATCAATAATTGCAGACATTGGTACTTCAAAATGAACATTTAAATTCAGTCCCATCATACTTACTAACAATTCAAGGAACAACTTCGACAGTACACTACCAATCGCAATCCCGATTACTAATGACATTAAGCCCATCAACATATTTTCATAAAATAACATTTTACCGATTTGTCTTTTTCGAATACCAAGCAGTGAATATAATCCAACTTCTTTTTTACGTTTCCGTGTAAAGAACCCGTTAGAGTATATAATAAATACCGCTACGAAAATAATCAGCATCACACTGGAAACTTGGAATGCTCCGCTAATTTTCTTAGATCCTTCCGCTGCTTTTTCCATTTGTGAATTATATTGCAGCGCTTTAAATGTAAAATAAATGACGATGCTAAAGATCATAGATGCAAAATATAAAAAATAATCCTTAAAGTTCCGCTGTATATTGCGGAGGGCAATGCTAGATAACGTCATCCATGGCACCTCCGGAAATTGCGGACATTACGTCTACTACTTGTTGGAAGAATTGTTTACGAGTTAATTCCCCGCGGTGCAATTCTTTATATAACTCACCGTCTTTAATGAAGATAACACGTTTACAATAACTTGCCGCAAACGCATCATGCGTTACCATTAAAATTGTTGAATTATCATATTCATTTAATGACTTCATACTTTCTAATAAGTCTGTTGCTGATTTGGAATCAAGTGCTCCTGTTGGCTCATCCCCAAAAATCATACTTGGATTTGTAACGATTGCACGTGATGCTGCGCAGCGCTGCTTCTGTCCACCAGATACTTGGTATGGAAATTGACTTAAAATATGATCGATGCCGAACTTCTTCGCAATCTCAAGAACGCGGCGATCAATTTCATTCGCTTTCACTTTTGATAACGCAAGTGGCAATGCAATGTTCTCTTTCACCGTTAGCGTATCTAATAAGTTATAATCTTGGAAAATGAATCCTAAATGATCACGGCGGAACAATGCTAATTTATCATCATTCATTTTCACAATGTCTTTCCCATCAATTAAAATCTCACCGCTCGTTGCATTATCAATTGTAGAAAGAACATTTAAAAGAGTCGTTTTACCAGATCCAGAAGGTCCCATAATTCCAACGAATTCACCTTCTTGCACTTGTAAGTTAATACCTTTTAACGCTTCAAATTTATTTCCACCTGTATCATATACTTTTTTAATATTTTTCGCTTCTAACACTGTTTTCATCTCTATATCCCTCACTTCTTCTATTCTCTATTTTCACTATATCTAACTCCTACTCTTGCCACTATCGATGTTTCTTACACAAACATGACAGTTATGTAAGGCTACTTAGCAGAAGACATGGACATTTAACTTCATGAAATAACTACTTTGCTACTATAGCATTGGGATAAATAGCCATCCATTCATTCTCCTTACAGAAACATTACATTTCTGTAAGGTACCCTATATAATTGTGCACGAAATGTCGGATGAGGTTATTTCATTCCTGCTATTCTATTAACAAAGGAGGTCATATGATGGATTCGCTTAAAAATATGAATGCAGCAATACAGTATATTGAAGACAATCTTACGAATGACATTGACTTTAAAGAAGTGGCTAGGCTAGCTTTCTGCTCGGAATACCATTTTAAAAGAATGTTTTCCTTCCTTTCAGGCACGTCGCTTTCAGAATATATTCGTTGTAGACGCCTTACTCTTGCAGCATTTGAGCTAAATGCTAGCAATGTAAAAGTCATTGATATCGCTATAAAATATGGATACAACTCGCCAGATTCCTTTTCACGTGCATTTCAAAATCTGCATGGGATAACACCGTCAGAGGCTAGAAATAGCAGCCATACCCTTAAGGCTTACTCACGAATGACCTTCCAGTTATCCATTAAAGGAGGAAATGAAATGAACTATCGAATCGAAAAAAAAGAGACGTTTCGCATCGTTGGTATAAAGAAACGAGTACCGATTATTTTTAGTGGTGTAAATCAAGAAATTGCTTCTATGTGGAAAAGCTTAGACAGTCAATCGATTCACACATTAAAGACCCTTTCGAATGTGGATCCTACAGGACTCATCAGTGCTTCTACCAATTTTTCTGAAGGGAGAATGGAGGAAAAAGGAGAACTTGATCACTATATTGGCGTCGCAACAACGAAAACTTGTCCAGAGCAGTTCAAGCAACTTGAAGTTCCTGCCTCAACATGGGCTATATTTGAAGCAATTGGGCCATTTCCTAATGCATTGCAAAATATATGGGGACGTATTTATTCCGAGTGGTTTCCATCTTCGAATTATGAACAAATGGAAGGACCGGAAATCCTATGGAATGAAAATAAAGATGTGACTTCATCTACTTTTAAAAGTGAAATATGGATACCAGTTGTGAAAAGGTAATATATTCCTAGTTGATTATTAAAGTAAAGAAGCTGTCCCAAAAGGTCATTTTTAACACCCTTTTGGAGACAGCTTTTTTAGACTAATGCTTCACTTTATCCTTCTTTTAGACTCATTGCTATACAACACTGCAGTCATAATCGAAATCATTACAACAACTACAAAAGTAAACATTCTATAGTTTGATATCACAGCAGTACCTATAAGAAAGGCAGGAATGACTGCCAGAATCATGCCTCCAAGCATACCAAGAACAGCTCCCATACTCTGTTTCACTACTTGGGTTTCTGATACCCAATCATAATAAGCAAATCGGTTATTAATAAAAACACCCCATACTGCTGAAAAAAAAGAATATGTGATTGGGGTAATTACGATTAAAATTGAAGTCCAAATACCTGGCTTTAAACCTATAATCATAAGGATAGCGCTAATAATTGATGTAGGTATGCTGAGTGAAAGATTCATGAGAATCTTACTGTCATAGATCATTTTCGGTGTAAGAGGCAATGACTTGATAATCCATACGTTTTTCCCCTCGAGCGATAATGACACACACGTTGTACACGTCATTGCAATCATTGCTGAAATAACAAATGGAGCAACCTTTTGTAAAAGCGTTTCGATTCCAGGATATCCAATAAATTGACTTGGCCCTACTATAACGACTGCAAGTGAGAATATGACTGCCATGACAACTCCCATACCGATATTAATCACATATACTGTAGAAGAAAAGAAACGCTTCCGTTCTTTTTTATATAATGCAATCAACACTTTTTCTTTCTTCATATGATCAATCTTGTAATCGGAACGCGTATGGTACGTAGAAACTCCTGTATTGATTTGCTTATATTTGAAAGAGAGTATTTTTACAAAAAGATAATACCAAATAACTGATATGCTGACAAAAAGAATAAAAGCTCCTATATTCGCATCGACAATTGCTTTTTGAAAAATGTTAGCTAGCGGATACACTTTAGTCAATTGCTCTGAAACGATTGCTCCAATCCCTTCTAAGTCAGTAAAACTATATTTCGCATTTCCCTGCTTGAACATAAAGTAGCCAAATATAATAATTGCCATAAAACTTAAAACAGTAGTGACTCGATTCGCATGTCTAAACTTAGATGCTATCGCCGTAATGCATGCACCAAAAACAGCCGCAATTGTTGTTGGAATTAAAGATACTGTAAACAGAGTTATGATCCACATTACATAGAAAGATATTGATGGATTCTCATATATACAATAAATAATCCCCATCGGCAGCATGATGATCATTGAAAAGACAGTATTTAATACGTACAAATACAAAAATCTACTAGCGATAATCGTATCTACACGAATCGGTAAAGACATGACAAAATCATAATCCTTAAAGGCAAAAATTTCACCATTCGCCTTAAACATAGTGAAAAACAAAACTAATATACTGCTAATAACGAATGCATAAACTGGAATGATTTCCCCTATCCCCAGTTTGATTAATCCATATGCCGCGCCTCCACAATATAGCATCAAAAGAGCAGCAACCAAGGCGATTGATACTGAAATTAAAATTTTACTCTGCTTCTTTTTCTTATCTTTTTCATACTTGAAAGTATTTAGACCAAGCTGCGTTATCAGACGGATTTTTAAAAGCGCTAGCGTATTATTCTTCATCAGCAAGCACCTTCATAAAGAGCTCTTCTAATGAATTCCCCTTGATTAAAGACTTTACTTCCCCCGAGATTGCTAGTTTCCCTTTATGAATCATCGCTATCTTATTGCATAACTTCTCTGCTACATCTAATACATGAGTAGAAAAGAAAATCGCACTGCCTGATTCACAAAGTTCCTTCATCATCCCCTTAAGTACAAGAGCCGCCTTTGGATCGAGACCAACAAAAGGCTCATCTAAAACTAATAATTTGGGATGATGCACAACTGCTGATATAATCGCTACTTTTTGTTTCATACCGTGTGAGTAGGAGGATATTAAATCCCCCAAATATGGTGTAATCTCAAAAGCATCTCCATATGTTTGTATCCGTTCTTCTCTGTCCTTTACAGACACCCCAAAAACATCCGCCACAAAGTTCAAATATTGAATCCCTGTTAGTTGTTCATATAAATCTGGATTATCAGGAATGTATGCCATGACCTTCTTACACGTAATCGGGTCCTTTTTTACTGAATGTCCATCAACAAAAATTTCGCCCTCCTCAAAGTCTATAACACCTACTAGCGACTTAATCGTCGTACTTTTCCCAGCGCCGTTATGTCCTATAAATCCAAAAATATCTCCCGCTTGAACAGTTAAACTCAAATCATCTACTGCTTTTTTGCCACCTTTGTAGGTTTTGCTAAAATTTATGATTTCTAACATGCCCTCTCCCCCAAACGATTTAAACTCGCGTATACCAAGACTGAATATTCAGACCTAAATAACTAAAATGATACGCAATAAGACTTCATCCTTACCACATATCATTACTTGCAAACGTCCTTACAGAATCGTATCTACTATTTATAATTGTTCCTTTTTATATAAAATATAAGAATATCCATTCGTCAACACCACAGCAATTAATATCATTGTAAGCATCATATAAGATCTCCATTCAGCTGGCACAACAATACTTACCATCATCATAAGTCCTAAAGCTACAAATACTTTTCCGCTAAAGCGATGTGTTTTGCGCCATACTTCTTCATTGCTTAACGTCCATGGGTTACGCATACCCACAAAGAAATTCGGTTTACACTGCGGTAAATAATTACCAATAATTAAAAATAAAATTCCAACAAGTAATTCGGGGACCCGATTAATAAATAATTTATAACCTAAGCCATTTGTAATGATATCTATGTTTCCGATAAATAAGACAACTAGCAGGCTATTATTTATCATCATCAAAGCTTTAGAAAACTTTTCATAGTTTTCTTTCTTTGGATCAATTTTTTGTAAAACATTTAGAAATACATAACAACCAATCATGATACCAACCATAGACATCATTCCAGTTAATTTCGATGAAAATCCATCAGCAGTCCCGCCGCTCCAATGGGTTGCGATTGTATCTGGCAAGTATGGCCAAGAAATTGCCCATATTAAGCAAGTTGTAAGAATTAATATAATTGCAAAAAGATGCTTTTTCATTTCCCCTCTCCCCCTTTATTCGTAAACG
>Ga0102589_1002631_pt1 | contig 20151 bp, 19 predicted proteins | sample AraplaMF_Col_mLB_FD_76858 | JGI IMG/M metagenome (GOLD analysis project Ga0102589, IMG submission 76858) | Arabidopsis root microbial communities from the University of North Carolina, USA - plate scrape MF_Col_mLB | ecosystem: Host-associated > Plants > Roots > Endosphere | place: USA... | reverse complement strand
ATTACGAGCTTTCCAGATGGTGGTACAGTAGTGAACGTTGCTGGGGCGTTAGCAGAATATATTTTAGTACCAGGGGAGCCTCCAGTTATAGTGATGGATACGAGCAATACAGTTATAGTGACGGTAAATACTGCAATCTTATTTGTTGCAAAAGGAGCAAACTTTGAAGTAGCGATGGTAGGAGATGTTGTCACTTATGGAATTGCCGTTATAAATGACAGTACAGTTCCTGTGACGAATATTGTTTTAACAGATATCATTGATTCGAATACTTTATTTATAAATGGCACGGTAACGGTAAATGATGTACCTCTTCCATTTGCTAATCCGAATACCGGTATTCCGTTAGGTGATTTTCAGCCAAATGACGCAGCAATTATTAATTTCCAAGTTGTAATAACAGGAGGACAAATAAATAATTTAGTTACAAATACTGCTATAGCAAATGGGCTCGCAACTGTAAATCCGAATGAGCCGCCAGTAGTAGTTGAAGGTGATAGCAATACAGTTGTTATCCCGTTTATTCCTCAAAATGTCTCAACGACAGTCGTAAAAACGGCAAATTTACAGGCAGCAACAATTGGCGATGTTATTACGTTTACGACAGTTATTACAAATACGGGGGATACAGCAATACAAAATATTCGTTTTCAAGATATGTTAGATAGTAGTGTTCAATTTGTCCTTGGAACTGTAACGATTGATAATACGCCAGTGCCAAATGTAAACCCAGTATCAGGTTTTATTATAGGAAATTTAAATCCAGGTGAAGCACGGACAGTTTCGTTCCAAGTAGTAGTGCAGAGCGCGCCAAATGGTTCAGGAAATTATATAAATCAAGCGAGTATTCGTTTCGAACATCAAGTAGGCACAGTATTGCCACCTGTTACACAAATGGTAGAAAGTAACATAGTTGTCATTCCATTTGTTCCAACGATAGAACAAATTTGTGAAACGAATCTTAATTGCTTAAGGAAAATTCCTTTTCAATGTTCTCCGTGTAATCATTTGCAAATAAATAAAAAATAAATACAGAAAGAGCATCCGGAAAAAAGGATGCTCTTTCTGTATTTATCATGTAGATTCTTTTTCGGGTGAGGTGAAAAATTCGTCGATTTTGTCGGAGAGTAGTAATGGAATGGCTCCTTTTATAACAGAAATGTCCCAGTCCCACCATGCGAGATTCTCTAGTTTGTCAATCGTTTCTTGTGGGAAACGATATCGAACAAATTTTGCAGGATTACCAGCCACAATTGCATATGGAGGGACGTCTTTTGTAACAACACTTTTTGCACCAATAATGGCACCGTTACCAATTGTAACACCAGATAAAATGCAGGATTGATAACCAATCCATACATCATTGCCGACTACGATATCACCTTTTGAAGAAGGGTGACCAGTAATATGTGCTCCTTCATCAAAAAGTGCATTAAATGGATAAGTTGTTATCCAGTCTGCGCGATGTTCACCGCCAAGTATGAAAACGACTTCTTCTGCTAATGAACAAAACTTACCTATTTTTAATTTTGTTTCATCGTTCCAAGAAAAAATGGTTGGCCCTACTTTACTATAAGTATAATCACCAATATCATATTTATTATATTCAGGTTTTTGATTTAAATATAACATGCTTCTTCAGCCTCCTTTCTCAATTAAGTGATACGTATGGAATATTATATGCAAGATGTAGTAATGTGAACTGTATTAATAGGTGAAATGAACAAAAGGAAGTGGGATGTATGCGATACGAAATGGGTCTATATAATAAACCGTTTCAGTCAATTCAATCAGGAAAAAAAGTATATGAAGTACGCCTATACGATGAAAAACGTCAACTAATAAACAAAGGCGATGAAATCGTATTTACGAATCTTACGACAAAAGAAATGATGACGGTAAAAGTAACGGAAATAAAGCGATACGAGAGCTTTAAAGCCATGTATGAACAAATCGATAAAAAATTATTGGATTGTGAAAATGATAGTTTAGAGGAAATGTTAGAAAGTACATACAAAATATATACGAAAGAACAAGAAAAAGAGTGGGGAACAGTTGCGATTCGTATTGAGGTAATAAAATGATAAGAAATCGCGGGGCGGCTATTATTGTACAGGAAGGGAAAATCGCTCTTATAAAACGTATTCGAGAAGAGGAAATATATTATGTTTTTCCTGGCGGAGGGATTGAGGAAGGTGAAACGCCTGAAGAGGCAACGAAAAGAGAGATATACGAAGAATTAGGGCTACATATAAAAGTGAAGCACCTTATTGCAAAGGTAAAGGAAATGAATATTATTATGGTGCCTATATTACAGGTGGAGTGTTCGGAAGTGGAACAGCTGAGGAATTTCAGCGGGAAGGTAAAGGAAGTTATATTCCGTTATGGCTACCGATAAACGAGTTGGAAAAAGTGAATATAAAACCTTATGAAGTGGTCGGAAATATATTTAATCATTATAAAATATAACGTCTGACAACATACAAAAAAAACCATTGACATAGGCTTCTGATTTAAGTATTGTATTCGAGTATGTTTATAATCAGGAGGTTTATATGAGCAATCAAACTACTACACATCATGTGAAAATGACAACAGCGGATCCATCTGGAATTGGTCTATTTGGATTAGCGATGGTAACACTTGTAGCATCATCTCAAAAGTTAGGCTTAACAGATGGCGTTTCACTTGTATTACCGTGGGCAATCTTTTTAGGAGGATTTGCACAAATCTTTGCTTGCATTCATGATGCAAAGCATAACAATACATTCGGTACAACAGCATTCGGTGCGTACGGTCTATTTTGGCTAGGTGTTGGAATGACTTGGTTAATTCAACTTGGAGTATTTGGCGAAAAATTAGCACAAGCTGCAGATTCAAAACAGCTTGGTGTAGCCTTTATCGGATATTTGATTTTCACAATCTTTATGACAATTGGTGCAATGGAAACACATAAAGTATTATTTATGATTTTCGTCCTTATTGATTTCTTATTTATCGGTCTTTCATTAAGTACTTTAGGTGTTATGCCGCATGCAATGCATAATTTAGCAGCATATTCTGAACTTCTTATTTCATTATTATCTTTCTATGGTTCAGCAGCAGCAGTGTTAAATACACACTTCGGAAAAGTTGTTTTACCAGTTGGAAAGCCGTTCGGTATTTTTAAAAAGTAATAAAAAAGCACAGATGATTGTATAGTCATCTGTGCTTTTTTGTGCGGAAAATAGAAATAATAAAAAATACAATTGAAATTGATTCTCATTATTAATATAATGAGAATGAGAATCATTTATTGTAAGAGGGGGATGCCGAAGTGGCGAAAATTTTAATAGCTTATGCAAGTATGTCAGGAAATACAGAGAGTATTGCTGATTTAATTAAAGTTAGCTTAGATGCTTTTGATCATGAAGTAGTATTGCAAGAGATGGAAGGCATGGATGCTGAAGAATTATTAGCTTATGATGGAATCATTTTAGGATCTTATACGTGGGGAGATGGTGAACTACCATTTGAAGCGGAAGATTTCCATGATGACTTAGAAAATATAGATTTATCAGGGAAAAAAGTAGCGGTATTCGGATCAGGAGATACGGCGTATGAATTGTTTTGTGAAGCGGTAACGATATTTGAAGAGAAACTTGTAGAACGCGGCGCAGAGCTTGTACAAGAAGGGTTGAAAATTGAATTAGCTCCAGAAGATGAAGAGGATGTTGAAAAATGCAGTAATTTTGCAATTGCATTTGCTGAGAAGTTCTAAGAATGGGAGTGTCAACGTGGAGACAATGTTAAGTGCGACCGCTATTACAAAGTTAAGAGATGGAAAGCTTATGTTAGCTACTACATATAATGGTTTATTTATTGAACAAGACGGAGAATGGAAACAAAGTTTACATGGTTTTCAAAAACGAATTAGGGATTTACATAGCGAAGGTAATGTAGTGTATGGTGTAGGTGACGAAGGGATTTTTATTCGTAGTATGAATGGTGGAGAGAACTGGACGGTTCAGCGTTTTCCAACAAAAGCAACGAGTTGGAATGTGTGTAGTGATGAAAAAGGAACTGTCATTGCACATGGAGATAAAACGTTGTATCATTCTAATGATTTTGGTTCGACATGGGAAACCATTCATCCATTTCTTGAGTATGGTGGCGGGGCACCGTCTATTCGATCGTTATTTTTATATAAACATTACTTATTTATCGGCACGAAAATACATGCTAAATATGGTGGTGTTTGGCTCTTTAATTTGGAAACACGTAAATTAAAGAGGATTAAAATCGTGATGAATCAGATGATCTCAGCGTTGACTTTACACAATTCTTATTTAGTAGCAGCTAGTGGATCGTGCAAAGGGATTAGCGGGAATATTTCTTTTTGTAAAGTAGATGAAAGTATTGAGAGTGAAAAAACATATTGGCACACATGTCAAAGTGAGCAGAAAGCAAGTAGCTATTTGGACTTAAGTGTAGATCAACATGTGTTATATACAACGTCAACGCAAAATAAGGCGGGGATTAGTACTGTTTGTCGTGTGCTTCTAGAAGAAGGAATTGTTACAGTATGTGACTCAGTTAAAGGGCATGGATGGCGCATCGTGAACGAAAAAGAAGGCTATTTTGTAGCTGGATCAGGTGAATCAAAAGCGATGCAGTGGAAGAAAAAAGTTGTATAGCAAAAAAAACTTTGCTTTTATTATATTGATATGATATATTATATTTAAACCATTTTACTTTTAATAATATAGAGATTTAAATGAGCTGTAACTTCCGAGGAGGATAGCAATGTTAAATCTCCTCAGAGTTGCAGTTTTTTTAATGTCTGACTTATTTTTGTAAAGTGGTTGAAAATGAATATGTACATATAGGTACATTGTAGGAGGATTTTTTACATGCAAAACGGTAAAGTAAAATGGTTTAACTCAGAAAAAGGTTTCGGATTCATCGAAGTTGAAGGCGGAGAAGACGTATTCGTACATTTCTCAGCTATCCAAGGCGAAGGCTTCAAAACTTTAGAAGAAGGTCAAGAAGTTACTTTCGAAGTAGAACAAGGTAACCGTGGACCTCAAGCTACTAACGTTAACAAGAAGTAATTGTGGAAAAAAGAAGGGCTTGCCCTTCTTTTTTTTTGCATTTTTATTGAATAATCCCCTATGTACATAGCATAATGAGATTGAATTTTCGTTTTTTGACGAAGTATTACATGCATAAAGTGTATGAATAAATAAATACTGAAAATAAAGTATGTGTGTGAAAAGGAATGTAGAAAGAGGTAAAAAAATTGGAAAACGCTACACATTTTATTGTGTTTGATATAGAGAGAAATTTCAGGCCGTATAAATCAGACGATCCGTCAGAGATAGTTGATATCGGGGCAGTAAAAATAGAAGTGAGTACAATGAAGGTAATTGGAGAATTTTCGGAATTAGTAAAACCGGGTGCTAGGCTTACTCGCCATACGACAAAATTAACAGGGATTACAAAGAAAGATTTAATGGGTATAGAAAAATTCCCGCAAATTATAGAGAAATTTATTCAGTTTATCGGAGAAGATTCTATATTTGTTTCATGGGGAAGAGAAGATTATCGTTTTCTATCTCATGATTGTACGTTGCACGGCGTAGAATGCCCATCTATGGAAAAAGAGAGAAAATTTGATTTGCAGAAATTTGTTTTCCAAGCGTATGAAGAATTATTTGAGCATACACCAAGTTTACAATTTGCAGTAGAACAGCTCGGTTTAACATGGGAAGGAAAGCAGCACAGAGCTTTAGCAGATGCTGAGAATACAGCCAACATACTTCTAAAAGTATATAACGAGAGAGATATTCATAAACGGTACAAAAGACATGGGGAGCTTGAACTTGTAGAAAACGGAAAACTAACAGAAAAAGCGAAAAAAAAGATGCGAAAATGGGTATTTAAAGAAATGAGAAAAAATACAGAGCGTCCTTTCGTTTGGAGTACATTTGAAAGTAGTGACACGTGGGAAAGTATAACGGAAAGATACTATATAAGTGAAGCCACAATAGAACTTTTGAAAAAGCATTTTCGTACGGCAGTTAGAAAAGCGGAAAGGCAGATTAAGTATTTGGCTGAGATGGAGAAGAATGCAGAGGTTAAATGACATTCTTCTTTATTTCTAGCTACATAAATGTAACGTCATTGTTTTTATAGGTGAATAAAATATTCATATTAAATAGCAATTGATTTGTTGTGATTGGGTCATTATAATTACTTTGAAAATTAAGGTGTATTCATGATTAGAATCAAAGAGTAAGATAAGAGTTTTATATGGGGAGGTGTGATAGTGATAGAGTTAGATATTAAAGACGTCAACGTACAGATGGAATTAAACGGAGTCTTTTGGAATGAGGATGGAATTGCTGAAATGACGGTGACTACAAAAGAAGAGCATTCTTTTCTTCTTCGTCTAGTAGTTGACTTAGAAAGTAAAACGATTAGGGCGACAAATGCTGAAATAGTGAATGGATTTTGTCCTCTGTGCAAACAGAAAAAGGACGAATGTAGTGAACTGAATGACGTACAAAACAAAATGGATATTTTAGAAGAAGCTTACGATTGGATAAGAGAGCATCCGGAATATCGTTTTCAATTATCTTTCTACGAGTACAATAAATTTGAGGTAGTGAAGTGAAATTTTCACTTAAACAACATACATAGTGACTAAAAGGACTTGGTCAACTAGAAATATTGAAGTAGATACTTGTAATGAACATGAGCTTGTACAACAAGGAAACGATATACTTAATACTGTAACAAATGTCCGCTTGGATCAAAAATAAGCATATTTTGTTATAAAGCAGAAAAATCGATTCTAAGTAGAATCGGTTTTTTATATAACTGTCACAACTATGTTCCAAATAAAAGAGCGCTTATTAAAAGCGCCCAGTAAAAACAGTTAATATAGAAGGATTTATTCAATCCCGTTCGGATCATAAGAATACTGCTGCTTATTCTCAATCCGCTCAATCACATCTTGCAATTCATCTGGCTTCAGGAACTCAATAGGAGAGAAGCCTTTTTCAAACGTAAGTGTATCAGCCTCAATCATTAATACGTATCGGTCATTTACCTTTGCGATGTGTATCTGATCCCCGAAATCAGCGAGCAGGGCCTTTACAGAGATATGGTCTGCTTTTAGCTTTAATTCCACTTCAGGAGCATGCTCAACGATTTGAGCAGTAGCTTCCATTACTTCTTCGGTTGAAAATTGTTCCATAATTTCGCGTTTCGGACTGGCAGCCCATACTTCCATTGCTTGGTCAAATTGTTCACGTTCTTCCGTACCTTCTTCAAATACATCTTCAATTTGGTCATATACCATGTCCATTACTTGAGTTTTCATAATTTCAGGCATAGAGCGTTCATACTCGACGAATTTTAAGAAGTCTTCAAAGTAACGGGCATGTGATGCTTGGTGAATTTTTAGTTCGCCCACTTCGACCATACCTTCTTCAGGCATGTACGGATATTGGATAGATTTCATGTTTTTTGTTGTGATTGCCATTTCAACGTTACGAATCAATGTAGATTCATCTGAAATAGAAGCAACTTTCGGTTCAAAGTCACATTTCATAACGAAAACGAATGGATCATCAAAATATTTACGTAGTTTTGCTTGTGCAATTAAAAATACACCACCGCGTACAGCGCTTGTGTCAAGATATGTATAAACGAGTGGTTCACTCATATCTTTGAAGTTTTCCTTAGTTTCCGCGAAGCGAATGCGATTAAATAAGTTGTAATGAGGGTTTGAATCAAGTTCGTGTCCTTCTTCTACAATGAAGCGACCGATTTTCGTCGGAGCTTGTTCTGTTTTCGCATGACGTTCTACTTTTCGCTTTGAAATTTTTAATAATTCACCATTCAAAAATTCTTTTAAGGAGCTATCTTCATACTCTTCAGCGTCTAATGTTTGAAAATGTTTGTAGCGTTTATCAACAGCTTCACCTTTTCCTTCTACTTGTACAACATAAAAGGAAAGATAATTTATTTCGAAATCCATATTTATCACCTTGTTTCATTTCATTAACTCTTATCAGTATAGAGATGGAAAAAACTTTCGTCAATTTATATAAGGAAGGGGGAGCCCCTTCCTTTAAATATTTATTACTTTCGAAATTAAAATCCGTCTTCTAATGCTGCAAATGGAATGTTTAGTCTGTTTTCTATAGTACGTAAACGTTGGTTTAAACGGTTTAATCTACGTGTATGACGCTCAACCGTGTTTTCTAATTGACGTACTCTTTGCTCAAGCTCGTTTACTCGTCTTTCTAGTTGACGGTTTCCGGCACCAGGAAAAGAGATTGGAAGTTGAAATTGTCGAGTTTGATCATATGGATTAACTTGTTCTGCTGGATCTATATATTGTTGGTATTGTGCTTGTAAATCATATTGAGGCTGATAACCATTTTGGTTATATGGATCGTATGGATTGTAGGGGTACATAAAAACATCCTCCATTTCTTTAAAATAGGTTAATTCACCATAATGTATGTGTAAAAGCGGAGTGTGGCACGGCAAATACCTATTTATGTTCACAGGATGTTTCTTTATAAATAAGAATATGGAGTTTTTACATTTGTATTCTGTTCGTTTTATGGTATATACTGGATAATGGAGAGAGGTTACGTAAAGGTTACAATTCTATCAAACTCAAACTTTTATGTAAATATGTATAGACATTTGGAAAAGAAAAGAGTAATTTATATAGAGTAAAAAATAACTTGTAACATTTTATAAATATATTGTAAAATGATTGTAACAAAACATACATAAAAATGAAATAATACATAAAAGTAATATTGGGAAAAAGGGGAGAGTCTATTGTTCCGTAAAGTAAAGGGTATATTAGTTGGGGTGTTATGTGTAGCTGTAGTGAGTGGCTGTGGTACAAAAGTCAGTGATGTTGCATTAGTAAGTGATATTGGTGGCCACACGGTAGAGGCTAAAGCAGAAGTACAGGATTCTATTAGTTTAGTAGATGGTCGTACAGGTACGGAAGTGAAAAAGCTAGATTTATCGAGTCTAGGCTATTTTGAAGACGAAGCGAAATTTAAAAAATCGGTAACGAAGGTTGCTAGCGAGGTTGGGAAAAGCGTTGACAAAAAGATGGTTCCTTCACGCGTAGCACCTGATGGAAGTTGGCAAGAAGGAAAACCTGCTTATGAGTTAATGGAAAAAGAATTAGTAGATAAATTATTAAACGTTGGTATGTGGGATTCTTCATATCAATTACCTATTGTTGAGAAAAAGCCTACTGCAACATTAAGTGATGCGCAAGGAAGTGGCACGGTAATTGGTAGATACGAAACGAATTTAGGTGGCTCAGCAGGTGGCCGTATTGAGAATATTCGTTTGTCAGCAGCGAGCATAAATGGAGTTGTATTAGCGAAAGGAGACCGTTTCTCTTTCAATGCATTAATAGGTGATACAACGCCAGATAAAGGATACCAATTAGGAAAAGAAATTGTAGATGGTAAATTAGTAGATGGCTACGGCGGTGGTGTTTGTCAAACATCATCAACTTTATACAATGCAGCAGATCAAGCTGGTTTGAAGATGGTAGAGAGAACAACGCATTCTAAAACGGTAGGATACGTTCCACAAGGAAGAGACGCTACAATTGCATATCCATACTTAGACTTAGTGTTTGAAAACACGAATGATGCACCTGTGAAACTTTATATGGGCATTCAGGGCGGAAAGTTAGTTGCTGAAGTACATAAAATGAGATAAGAATAATAGTAGACTGTTTCGTAAAGTCACCTTTTCTGAAAGTTAGAAGAGGGGGCTTTTTTATTATGCAAATAAAAAAGATTATAAATTCTGACTTTTCTTATTTACATAGGGTGATTTTAGTTGTATCCTTCATAGTAACGGTTATATGTATTGGAAATATATAAGGATAAGGAGATGGAGTTATTCATGGTACAAATTCATCCGAAAACTCGTATTGGTCATGTTGAATTTAAAGTGGTAGATTTAGAGCGCCAAATTGCTTTTTATGAGAATGTAGTAGGCTTAGACGTAATTAAACAAGAGGGGAATAAAGCATATTTATCAGGAAAAGGTGGAAAGAACACGTTACTTGTTCTTGAAAAGTTAGAGGACGGGGTGCTGCAAGAGCCGCGTACGACTGGTATATATCATGTAGCCTTTTTAGTTCCGACTCGTGAGGCCTTTGCTTCGGCATTATTTGGGGTGGTTCGTAATAAGAATGTAATTGATAGCCCAGCTGAACAAGAAGGGCGTTATACATATTCAAATGAAATTTTACCAATTTCAAGGTTTAATAGTGCAAGTGATCATACGTATAGCGAAGCGTTTTATTTACAAGATTTAGAGGGAAATGGTATAGAAATTTATGCAGACCGTCCGCGTGATCAATGGGGAGAAGGACCAGGAGGAAGTACGCCACTTGATTTAAAAGAGCTAGCAACACTCGTTGATTATGAGTTTGATGGCTTACCAGCTGAAACGGTCGTTGGACACGTACATTTACGCATAGCGGATGTAGAGAAGTCTCATGAGTTTTATGTAGAAACAGTAGGATTTGAAGTGCAACAGCGTGAAGATGATTGCTTATTTATTTCTGCAGGAGGATATCATCATCATATAGGTGCAAATACGTGGAATGGTATACATAATCCGCACCCACCAGCACATGCAACTGGACTTAAAGTATATACAATTGTATTACCGCATAAAGAAGCGTTAGATGAAGTGAAAGAAAGGTTAATGGAAAAACAACATAAAGTAAACGAAAGTACAAATGGATTTACAGTAGTAGATCCTAGTGGTATTACTGTAAAGTTTGAAATAGAAACAGCATAAAAGAAGCCGGGAAGTGTATAATCACTTTCCGGCTTCTTTTTGATACGTAATCCAAGTAGCACAAGGATTAAAAAGAAAGGATTTTAATATTTCCATTGCGTATATACTTGTTGAATCAAATTCACCTTGAATGAAAGAGTAGCCGTGTTTATTTGCATACATAGCTTGTTTGAAAACGAGCAGTTTCAGTAAGGGTAAATCTTCTATAGTGTGAGTCCCACACCATCCTAGTTCTACCGTATTATCCTTTTCTGATGTATGGAGGAAAGAGTATGCCATAATTTGATGTTCTTCATCTATAATGAGAAAGCTCCCATCTAGTAGTACATCATCAGCCAAAAGCATCTCTTGCCAAGTTTCGAGAGAGAATGAGGCAACCGGATTTGCTAAGTGAGTATACTCGTAATTCGTTTTTACTAAGTGAGCTAGTTTTTCAAAGAAGCTATTATTGGATACGATATTTGATAACGTTTGTACATGATAATTTGAAGGAAGCATTGTATCGATAGGTATGATTTTTTGTACGTCTAATATCGGCAAAAATGTTCTTCGAATTTCCATAAAATTATCTTCTTCATAATAGGCTTTTAAATGAGCTGATGTTTCCCATACAGAGGTTTGCAATGGTAGTTTGAAGTTTTCTCGTTTTTGAATTTCGTTTAATAAAAATTGTTCAATGTGTAGCCCTGAATAGAAAGGATTCGTATATATTCGAAAGTATGTGCAGTATGGATGGAAGTTATTGCTCCAGGCGAAAAAGATGCCTACTACATCTTTTTTATAGTAGGCAATATATGCACATTTTGTTTTATTACCTCTTAATAAGTTAAATAGATAAGAATCTTCATTGTATAAATCAATAAGTTGTTTTACTTGTAGCTCATTACTTCTACTATATTTCTCTAGAACAAGATTGTTTTCATTGGATGGCTTCTTCATAGCTCAATCCAAAACCGTCTTACTACATTTCCATCTCCCTCAGTGAAATCATCATCACGAAGCCCGCCGTTATGTAAAATTGTTTTTTCTGAAGCTGTATTCACTTCATCGCAAACGACAAGTGCTTTCGTAATGTTTAATTCCTTCGCTTTTTCCAGTGATAACTCTAATAACTTCGTAGCATAACCTTTTCTTCTTTCGGAAGGGCGAATGCCATAACCGATATGACCGCCAGCGTTAAATAAATGTTCGGTTAAACTATGGCGTATATTAACAGCACCTACAATTTTATTTTCATCTGTAACGAGCCAATACGTAGAGTCTGGTACCCAAGATTTAGGAAGGTTTACTCCGTTATGTGCATCGAGTAATTCTTGAATCATAGTGGGGAAGTTAGAAGGGTCTTTTGAAATAACCCAGGGAATCATCGTTTCACCACTATTTTTCCATTCGTTATAAAAATCTAAGTATTCGTCTTGTAAATCGGTAGTAGGTGTAAGTAAAGAGACGTTCATTGTTGGTAAGCTCCTTTATTTATGTAGTATGTATAAAAAATTACGACACTAAATGAAAGCGTTTTCTAAACTTTCTCAACCTCATTTCATGTAATCGACCTTTGTTTTTTAAGAAAATTAGTGGAAGTTTAAAATTAGAAGCTATTCATTTTATGTTAATATTAAAAATATTAACATAAAACAGTCGGAATATTAAGATTATTTTGATGGAATTCCTTCATATTGATAAAAGGATGTGTGTGATAATTTTTGTTTTATCTATCTATAATGAATGAAAGGGGGAAGGGCTCGTGAGTGTAAATTTTGATTTGATTATACGAATCGGTGTTGCCGGTTTGTTAGGAGCAATAATCGGTATTGAAAGGGAAATTCGATCAAAAGAAGCTGGATTAAAGACTCATTTCCTCGTAGCGGTAGGGAGTGCTTTAATAATGGTCGTTTCAAAATATGCCTTTTCAGATATTATGAATGAAGAACATATGGCTCTTGATCCGAGCCGTATTGCAGCACAAGTTGTTAGTGGAGTAGGTTTTTTAGGTGCAGGTACAATTATTATTCAAAAACAGGCGGTAAAAGGTTTAACGACAGCGGCTGGTTTATGGGCTACAGCAGGAATTGGATTAGCAATTGGTGCTGGTATGTATGTGGTAGGAATTGGAGCGACGATTCTCGTTTTAATTGGTTTAGAGATTGTAAGTCGTATTTTTAAGGTGCAATTTTTATTTCCGCAAAATATAACGGTACAAATGTGTATAAATAAGCATGAAGCGGTACAACAAATATTAGAAACGCTACAAGTGAAAGGTATTCCAATACTTTCATATGAAGTGGAAGCTTTACAGCAAGGTACAGAAACTATTTATAAGGTAGGGATGCAACTGAAAAATATATCGTCAAAAGAAAAGAATGAGTTTATTCAGCATATGCAAACATTACCGGAAGTTACATTCATACAGTTAAAATCATAGTGTTGAAAACGAGGATAGATGTAGCAGGAATTTCGCTATTATCTATCTTTTTTTGATATAAAACGCACGTAAAGTCAAGTGTTAATTTTTACGCGGCATGGATACATGTGTGAACGTTACCTTATTTTTTCTCAATACAGAATAAATAATCAGAATAGTAAAATAATGGAGCGGGACACTAAAAAATGTAAGGTAGGGGAGAGTATGAAAGGCTATTCAAAAAAAATGTTAGTAGGGGTAAGTTTTGCTAGTTTAATGTTAGGTAGCTTGCAAGGAAACATATCGGCGGAAGATACTAAGGGAGGGCAAGTTTCTTATCGAAATGTGCTCAAAATGGAACCGGTTGGTGTACAACTTCCAGTGCAAGAGTTAGCTCATTCATCGAAAGTGCTAGAAAATAAATCTTTTGAGAAAAGGATACAATTTGCTGATTTATCGCAAAGACCACCTGAAGTAAAAAAGGAAAGTAAGCAATTAGCGGTAGCGAAAACTTATACAATTGCTGAATTAAATCAATTAAGCAATCAGCAGTTAGTAGATTTACTTGTAACAATCGATTGGGAGCAAATTACGGGATTATTTCAGTTTAATAAAGACAGCCTTGCATTCTATCAAAATGAAAGTAGGATGCAGGCGATTATTGATCGATTGAAGCAGCAAGGACAAGCTTATACAAAGGATGATTCAAAAGGGATTGAAACATTAGTAGAGGTATTGCGCTCTGGGTTTTATTTAGGGTTTTACCATACAGAATTAAGCAGATTAAATGAACGAAGCTATCATGACAAGTGTTTACCTGCATTGAAAACGATTGCTAACAACCCAAATTTCAAACTTGGTACATTAGAACAAAATAAAGTTGTATCATCATATGGAAAATTAATAGGAAACGCTTCTAGTGATGGGGAAACGATTTCATCGACTGCGAACATTTTCAAACAATATAATGATAATCTTTCTATATTTATAGATAATCGTTCAGCAGGTAATGCGGTGTACGATATTATGCAAGGGGTAGATTATGATATTCAATCGTATTTATATGACACGGGAAAAGCACCGAAAGATACACTATGGTATCAAAAAATAGATCGTTATATTAACGAATTAAGTAGATTCGCGTTAATAGGAACGGTTACAGAGAAAAACGGATGGCTTATTAATAATGGTATTTATTATACAGGTAGACTCGGTACATTCCATAGTACAGGGACGAAAGGGTTACAAGTTTTAACAGATGCGATGAAAACCTATTCGTATTTAGGTGAGCAATATTTCGTAGCAGCTGAGCAAATTACAACGAATTATGGCGGGAAAGATGCAAATGGGAACGTTGTCAATTTAGATCAAATAAGAGAAGAGGGTAAGAAAAAATATTTGCCGAAAACGTATACGTTTGATGATGGGGCAATTGTGTTAAAAGCTGGAGACAAAGTGACAGAAGAAAAAGTAAAACGTCTATATTGGGCGGCAAAAGAAGTGAAGGCACAATTCCATCGTACGGTTGAAAGTGATCAACCTTTAGAAAAGGGAAATCCTGATGATGTATTAACGATGGTTATTTATAATAGTCCAGCTGAATATCAATTTAACCGTCAATTGTACGGGTATGAAACGAATAACGGCGGTCTTTATATAGAAGGAACAGGTACGTTCTTTACTTATGAACGTACGCCAGAAGAAAGTATTTATAGTTTAGAAGAATTGTTCCGACACGAGTTTACACATTACTTACAAGGTAGATATGAAGTGCCAGGACTTTGGGGGCAAGGTAAGATTTATGAGAATGAGAGATTATCTTGGTTTGAAGAAGGGAATGCTGAGTTTTTTGCAGGTGCAACGAGAACAGATAATGTTGTACCGAGAAAGAGTATTATAGGCGGATTATCTTCAAATCCAGCGGAACGTTATACGGCAGAGCGAACGTTAAATGCAAAGTATGGAACGTGGGATTTCTATAATTATTCCTTTGCATTACAATCATATATGTACAATAAGAGATATGATATGTTTGACAAAATTCATGATCTTATTAGAAAAAATGATGTAACAGCATATGATGCATACCGCTCTGCTTTAAGTAAAGATGCGAATTTAAATAAAGAGTATCAAGATTATATGCAAATGTTAGTCGATAACCGTGAGAAATATAATGTTCCATTAGTATCAGATGATTATTTAGCAACTCACGCATCAAAACCAGTTTCAGATATTGCGGCAGAAATTACAGCAGAAGCAAAATTAAGTAATGTATCAGTTAAGAAAAATAAATCACAGTTCTTTAATACATTTACACTACAAGGAACGTATACAGGTACTGCTGCAAAAGGGGAATATGAAGACTGGAAAACAATTACACAAAATGTGAATGATACGTTAAAACGTTTAAGTGCAAAAGAATGGACAGGTTATAAAACTGTAACAGCTTACTTTGTAAATTACCGTGTGAATACATCAGGACAATTTGAGTATGATGTTGTGTTCCATGGGATTAATACAGAAGAAGGTGCTGTCAATAAAGCACCGGTCGCAGTTATAAATGGTCCATATAGTGGAAATATAAATGAAGCAATTTCATTTAAAAGCGATGGATCAAAAGATGAAGATGGGAAAATTTTTGCTTATAAATGGGAGTTCGGTGATGGTACTATAAGCAATGAACAAAATCCGACTCACGTGTATACAAAAGAAGGAACATATACGGCAAAATTAACAGTAACAGATGATAAAGGATTAACTAATACTGTTACAACGACTGTAACGGTTCAAAAGAAAGAAGATAACAGTGTAGAAAAAGAACCAAACAATTCATTCCAAACAGCAAATAAACTGCAATTAAATCAAGTTTTACGTGCTAGTTTAGGAAATGGTGATACGAGTGATTTCTTTGAAATAAATGTGGAAACTGCGAAAAATCTACAAATTAATGTGACGAAGGAAAATAATATCGGAGTAAACTGGGTTCTTTATTCGGAAGCAGATTTAAATAATTATGTTACGTATGCCCAGCAAGAGGGGAATAAGTTAGTAGGAAGTTATTACACGTATCCAGGAAAATATTATTTACATGTGTATCAGTATGGCGGGGGAACAGGGAATTATACGGTAGAAGTAAAATAGAAAAAGAGAAATTGTCTTTCAATGAATGGAAATCAATTTAAGCCTATATCACGTAATGCAGGTTACAATATCAGTTATGAAGTTAAAAATTGGTATCTTTATGAATAGTAAAAAGTTAATATTTCAAATGAAAAAATAACTGTAGGTAATGTATCTAATGATATTAAGAAATTAAGTATCAAGAGACCTTATCTTGAAGTTAAGTAGATATAATCAGTAAATGAGATACAATCTATGAATTATTATTTCATAGAGATGTGAGCAAAGTAATAAAATTTATGTGTGTTTGATTTAATTAAAGGACCAGAGTGTATCCATAAAAACAGATAAACTTTGGTCCGTATTACTTTTAATTTATTCACGAAATCAAGAGGATTAATAAGTCAAGTAGCAGCATTTTTGAAATTTATTTAATAAGTTAAGTAGTAAAAATTTTATCATGTAAATAATTCCGTCATATTAGCAGGGGATACTAATGGAAAATCGTGTACCTTGACCTAATTTACTCTCTATCTCTATATCACCATTTAATTCTTTAATAATACTATAAGCAATCATAGTACCAAGTCCAGTCCCTTTTTCTGTTGTTGAATAGAATGGCAAAGCAATCCGCTTTATTTGTTGAGAGGACATTCCAATCCCTGAATCAATAATATCGATTATAATATTATCTTTGATTTTCTGTATATTTATTTGTAATACTCCACCATTTATCATGGCCTCAATTCCATTTTGTATGATGTTGTTTAGACAGAGTCTGAATTTTTCGGGGTCTCCATTTATATAAAAGGAATCTGTACTATTTTGTTTTATTTCAACTTTGTATGATAGAGCAAGTGGTGAATTAGTGTCTTTCACTTGATTTAAAATATGATTAATGTCTATTTTCTCTTTTAGGGTGTTCTGTGGTTTTGTTAAAGATAAATAGTTATTAATCGTAGATTGTATTTGCTGCATTTCAATTAACATGATTTCTAAGTACTGATCCTGAGGTAGCTTAGAGGCATGTTTTTCATTTAACAATTGAGTGAATCCATGTACTGTGGTTAGTGGATTGTGGATTTCGTGTGCAATGGACGCCGCTAGTTCGCTAGCTATATAAAATTTTTCAGCCCGTTGCAGCTTTTCTTTCATTTTATATTTCTCAATCATTCCCTCTATTAAATACACTGATAATAATACTGTGAATATATTAATGATTATATAATTTAATAAAAATTCTATGAGAGTAGAGTCTATTTTATTACCTGTATGTATTTGAGTTACAATACCGCAGATAGAAAGTGAAGTTGTACATACTAAAATAAGAAGCAAGCTTAATAATATCTTTTTTTCTTTAACATACATAGGTAATAAGTAACGAAAGAGCATTGTTATAACAGAAATAATAGTAAAGATAATAAATGATGGAAGAACGCCATTTCCGCCTAAGTAAAATCGATAAGAAAGATATAAAATTCCTATAAAAACAATGTTTTTTGTATTTCCATATAGAAAAACGAATATGATAGGAATAAAACGTAAATCATAAATAAATCCAGCATGTAAATGAAAAGGAAAAGTCATGCAAAAAATAATAGCAATGGAGGAAAAGATAGCAATCAATATATTATTACATGTTATTTTTTCTTTAAATTCTAGCCAAAATACGTGGTAGCTAAGGATACAAATTATTATTATAAAGGTATTTAATAAAAGAGTAGATATTCCCATAGTTTTGCATCTCCGATAGTTTGTATATTGGATTATGTACGAGTTAAACTTAGATGTTTAGTATCAGTAGACTTTCTATCTAAAAAAGGAAGGGCACTTGAAAAAGTACTATTATATTACTCGTATTAGAATTGATAAGGAAGTTAGAAAAAATAATAGATAAAAAATCTACTTAGATATTTATGCATATGAAACTAGAAATTGACTTTTATATAGGTAAAATTGGGATTGAGTTACTAATAAAATAATGGGTTTTTAAGTGTGAATATTCTGTGAAAATAATATATCTTGTGAATCTTATTTTGTAGCCTTTGTTATATTAACATGGAATATATCAAATTATAAAGTGGAAATTTCAAAATTTTTCATTAGTATATTTTATCTAAAATGGAAACGATATTTATTTGAGTGCTTTGGTACTTAATTGTATGAATTCTTGTTAAAAAAGACTTTGAAATTTACATGTTCTTTTTTATGAATCATAACACTGTAGCTTTATCAATGTGAGTTCTTCAATAACCATTAAGGTATAAAGTTAAAATATATAGGTTTAAAGATATGAATTATTACATAAAAACGTATTTGAAAAAGAATGTATGATGGTAATAGATTACAAACATCAAGGGGGAACTTAAAATGAAGTTAAATAAATTAGTGCTTAGTTGTGGAGTAATTTCAGCATTAACACTTGGAGTGTTAGGGAATAATACTTATGCTGAAGAAGTACACAAAACGAATGATACAATTCATGTAGTTGAACATGTTTCTGCAGACTTATTATTAACTCAAACAATGGATTATAGTGGCGAGGCTGTAACTTCTTTTGTATATGATGGGAGTACTGATTTAAGCTTCTTTATGAAAAATAATGGTCAAAATACAATGGGATATAGTGTGAAAGGCCCAAATACAGAGCTAATTGTTGGTGGTTATATAAAACCTGGAGAACAACAAATTAATGTTACAAATGTACGGAATGCTTTGTCTCCATTACCGATCGGAACATATAAAATTTACGTTTCAAATGATGATGGTTCTAAGGGGCAATTCCAAGTTTCAGTAAAATCTATGAATTAAATTTAAAACGCTTTGTTTTTATGTTGATTGAATCTTTACTTATTGGAAAGAAACTAAATTGAATTGAGAATTACCGATAAAAATAAAAACGAGCATCTTATCTAATTGTGAGAGGATGCTCGTTTTTTGCTATTAAACAAAAAACAATTACTTCCAACCACTTATCAATACATTTTGATATTTCCATCGCTAATCTACTAGTTTGTGTCAACGAGAGAATGTCTACTATAAAAGATAATTATTTACATTGTTTAATAATTACTTAATATATTATTAAGTTGGTTACCTTACAAAAATGTAAGGTTATTTCAATTGACACTCATATATATAAGTAACTATACTAGTTACACAATGTTGGTGAATATATTTAATAGTTTCAATCTATAAGTGTATGTCTGAAGATTCTTTTCGGAATAATAGTTCGATTTAAATTTATTCATTTGTAATATAGTGTTAGTGCCAACGTAATCTATTCTTTATTCTAAGGGGTATTATTTAAAGATTAACTATAAATGATATATTTACTAACTTGTAATAAATTTTTAGAGGTGCTAAATTTTGAAGAACAAATTAATTGCTACAGGAATTCTTGCTGGAAGTCTACTATCTTATTCTTCTAGTATTTTTGCAGATACTCACAAATTCCCAGATGTTCCTGCATGGGCTGACAAATCAGTTACTTATTTAGTTGATAAGCAAGTATTGAGTGGTTATCCAGATGGAACTTTTGGTTCAAATGACACATTAGATAGAGCTTCTGCAGCAACCATTATGACAAAGGCTCTTGGTATACACATTGATTTTAATGCAAAACCATCCTTTAAAGATTCACAAAACCACTGGGGAACTCCTTATATTGCCGCAGCTGAAAAGGCAGGAATAATTAAAGGTGAAGGAAATGGAATATTTAATCCTTCTGGAAAAGTTACTCGTGCTGCTATGGCTACTATGCTAGTGAA
>Ga0102589_1002630_pt1 | contig 20152 bp, 20 predicted proteins | sample AraplaMF_Col_mLB_FD_76858 | JGI IMG/M metagenome (GOLD analysis project Ga0102589, IMG submission 76858) | Arabidopsis root microbial communities from the University of North Carolina, USA - plate scrape MF_Col_mLB | ecosystem: Host-associated > Plants > Roots > Endosphere | place: USA... | reverse complement strand
TAAATTTTATACTCACGAATTTAATTTAAACATCGTACGACATATATTTCAAGTGAAAAAATTGTAACACCAAGAAAAAATATATATTACAGATTTCAAAAAAATTCAGTTTTATCTTGTATATATTAAAAATTATTACATACAATACAAAACTGTACTATATCTAAGAGTACTCCTGTTACATATATTACTATTTATACGTTGCAAACCAAGTATTTAATTGATCCATAATATTCTCCATCGCCTTCATATTGGAAAATTTAGGTAATTCCACTAACAAAGCTTGTTTCGGCATTGTTACATTTGGACCTTTCTTTTGGAGAACAAATATACTTTTTGCATTTTTCTCGTTTTTAAACATGGAAACAGGAAGCTGTAATAGTCCTTGAATAAAGCTTGTTTCTTTAATAAATGCATGTAATTTTGGCGCTTGATCACTTTCAAAGATAAAGTTTGGTACTAAGAAGAATAAATAGCCACCTTCTTTTGTATGTTTCACACTTTGTTCAATAAATAAGTGATGTGCATAAGACATTCCTTCATCTGCTTTAAGAGTATATTCACTTGCGCCAATTTCGTTTGGATAAAATCCAACTGGTAAATCACAAACAACTGCATCTACTGGGTCAATATAAAGCGGTGCTAGTCCATCTTGATTGAAGAACTCGATTGCTTGCTTTTGTAAATTCGCATTCGCTAAAGCAAGTCTAACAAGTAAATCATCCACATCTACACCAAATCCACTTATCGTTGCACCTTCTTGAGCACCATTAAAAATTGTCGTCATTAAGTTCCCTGTCCCAATCGCAGGATCTAAAACAACGATTTCTTTTTGATCTTTCATAAATTTATGGAATAAGTAGCTCATAAACATTCCAACTGCATCAGGCGTCATTTCGTGATTGGCTTGCACGCCTTCTTTCATTCCTTTTAGAATCGCAAGTTGAAATGATTTGCGAATTTCCTCGCCTTTATATTTTTCTTCATTAAACTTACTATATTCACGATTCAACCGTTCAATTGTTGATTCAGATAATTCTTCTTGTAGAACCGCTCCTTCAAACAGATTATCCCCTGTTTCCACAAGCGCTTCTAAATAGGTTACATCCAATTCTTTACGTAAAATTACGGTAGAAGAATCAAAAATAGAAAATAATGTTTCTACTGCCTGACTCACGTACATTCCTCCTTCTGTCAATTACACATAACTTATATCATACCACAATCTAATTTTTTGCCAAAAGAAAAAGCGACCCCTTTTTAAGAGCTCCCTTTTCAGATTTTAATTTTATATCGACTGTTTCTTCTTATATATCAGCGCTTTTTCAGTACATCCGCGTTCGGCACTATATGAGAAAAAACGACCTCTTACATAGAGGTCGCCTTCATTTACATTACTTAGCAGCTTTTGCTGCTTCTAATGCTGCTTCGTAATTTGGATGGCTTGTACCTTCGCTTACGTATTCTACGTAAACTACTTTGTCGTTGCTGTCTACTACGAATACTGCACGAGCAAGTAAACGAAGCTCTTTCATTACTACACCGTAAGCTTCACCGAATGAAAGGTCACGGTGATCAGAAAGTGTTGCTACATTTTCTAAGCCGTTCGCTGCACACCAGCGTTTTTGAGCGAATGGTAGGTCTACACTAATTGTTAATACTTTTGTGTTTTCAATACCAGCTGCATCTTGGTTAAAACGACGAGTTTGCGCATCGCATACACCTGTGTCGATAGATGGTACAACACTAATTAATTTCACTTGACCTTTGTATGTTTCTAAACTTACTGGAGATAAGTCGTTTGCTAGCACTTGGAAGTTTGACGCTTGATCGCCAACTTTAACTTCTGTTCCAACTAAAGTGATTGGGTTACCTTTAAAAGTTACGTTTGTCACTTGAAAATCCTCCTTTTAATAAAACAAAGTATGTATAGTGTTAATAATAGTCATAATGATTCTAAAATACAAATGAAACTAACTCAACTTATATATTTTTTCAAAAAAGATGCCACTTTCATAATTCAGCACAAAAAAAGAAGGGCCTTTATTTAGCCCTTCTTCTCAGAAATTCATCCTCTATATTTCAAATTCTGGTTCGTCGCCTTTTCGCTTCTCCATCATTTCCTTCACTTTATCAACAGCTTGCGGTGCTAACTCAAGGATTTTATCAATCACATGTGTCTGTTGATCTAAGTGTAATACTTTTACGCCTTGTCCATTTATAACGAGAAAAGCGACTGGGTTAATGGAGACACCACCACCACTCCCTCCTCCAAATGGATGACGACCGGAGCTTTCTACTTTTCCAAACTCGCTCCCGCCAGCAGCAAACCCAAAGCTCACTTTAGAAACCGTTAAAATTACGCTCCCATCAGCCGCTTTAATTGGATCGCCGATAATTGTATTTACATCCGTCATTTGTTTTAAATGCTGCATTGCAGTTGTCATTAAACCTTGAATTGGATGATCCATTTTATCCCCCTATGCTTGTACAGATTTTTCTGTTATACCAGATTTTTGTTTTCTCATAAACAAGAGTAACTTCACCCCTGCTACTAGGGCACGATATATATGAAAGGATGCTGTTAATTCACCTTTCGATGCAAATCCCTTCCCTTGAAACACAGGTGTAATCTCAAACTCCGGTACATCGATAACATGTGTATATTGTCCCAAGGCCCCCGCAGTCATTCCTTTTATTCCCCATGCATATCCAGTAATAATTCCAGTACTAGCTGCATCCCCAGTTCCAATTTGCGAATGCCATCTCCACTTATTGATTTTCACTTTTTTAAGAAAACCTTTAATGATAGTATGGATTTCTTGAAGCTTTTTTATCAGTTCCCCGACACTATCAAGTTGCGCCATAATTTTATTTTCTATACCGCCATCTTTCTCTGCCTTTTCAATTTTTTGTTCGGTCTTTTTTTGTTGTTTTTCAATTCTTTCCAGCACATCAAATGTATATCGAATCATCCATATTTTCACTTGAAATAAACATTGCTTCTCCATTTCTGAATATAAAAACGTCACTTTAAGCGATAGTTTCGACAATAGTATAAGTAAAACGAGCAAGAGAAGAATTCCAATTCCAATCACAAACCACTTCATTTGTATCATCCTTTCACTCCACATCCATTATCGACAGGTTCAAACAGGATTAAACAAGTAGTTATAAGATTGAATATAAAAATTTTTCTAAAAACAAAGAGGGATTTTGACATTTTATATCGAAATATATTATTTGAGCATACCATCAGAATTTTTCTAATGGAGCACCACGTTAAATTTGACTGCAATGGAGGGATACACAATGACAGATCGCCGCAATTTATTTTTCTTTTATGGTGATGACAAAGCAACGCTTGTCGAAAAAATGAAGCCAATATGTCGTATTTTAGAGGAAAATGGATTTACCATATTAGATCATCCAAAAAATGCAAACGCTATCGTCAGTGTTGGAGATGACGGCACCTTCTTACAAGCCGTTCGTAAAACAGGTTTTAGAGAAGATTGCTTATATGCAGGGGTTTCTACGAAAGATGAAATTTCTTTCTACTGTGATTTCCACATTGACCATGTCGATACAGCCCTTCAAGAAATTACACAAAATGAAATTGAAGTGCGAAAATATCCAACAATTCAAATAGATGTTGATCATGACACATCTTTCCATTGTTTAAACGAGTTTTCTTTACGCTCTAGCATCATTAAAACATTTGTAGTTGATGTACATGTTGATGATTTATATTTCGAAACATTTAGAGGAGACGGTTTAGTCATCTCTACACCGACAGGAAGTACAGCTTATAATAAATCATTGCACGGCGCAGTTGTTGATCCATTGATTCCATGCTTCCAAATAAGCGAACTTGCTTCTTTAAATAACAACACATACCGTACACTTGGATCACCGTTCATCTTAAATCATGAACGTACATTAACGTTAAAGCTTGCTCCAGACGGTAATGATTACCCTGTTATCGGAATGGATAATGAAGCGCTTAGCATTAAACAAGTCGAGAAAGCAGTTGTTCGTTTAAGTGATAAACAAATTAAAACAGTAAAACTAAAAAATAATTCGTTCTGGGAAAAAGTACAGAGAACGTTTTTATAAGATGAAAAATGAGTGCTAGGAGATTCCCTAGCACTCATTTTTGCGTCACATATTTTCGAACGGTCGCTATTATTTTTGATACACAATCTGACCATCTATTACAGTTGCCGTAACTTGTATATTTTTTATATCTTCTACTTTAATTTCAAATACATTACGATCCATTATGGTGAAATCCGCTTCATACCCTTGGGCGATTTTACCACGCTCGTTTTCTTTTCCAATCGTATATGCACTTCCGGTCGTAAAGAGTGAAACAGCTTCAAATACCGATAGACGCTCTTCTGGTATATAACATGTTCCATCCATAAAACTTCGGCGCGTTACGGCACTATACATCCCTAAAAACGGATTTACTTGCTCGATTGGGGCATCTGATCCACCGCCGCAATGCAAACCTGCACGGAGCAATGTTTTCCAAGCATACGCATAACGAAGACGATGCTCTCCTAGTTTTTCAATAACAGATGGGAAATCAGACGAGACGAATACAGGCTGAATATCAATGATTGCTTGTAAGTTCTTCATACGTTCAATTAAATCTTCACGAGCAAGTTGACAATGAATAATACGATCACGCAGCCCCTCTCCGGGAGGATATAACTCCAGTGCATCAATTACATATTCAAGGGATAAATCACCGATTGTATGAATCGCAACTGGCATCCGTAGATTACGTGCTTTCTTCACTAATTCCGCGAGCTCTTCACGAGAAAAAATAGCTACTCCATTTGTTTCCTTCTCATCTTCATACGGTTCACTTAATAAAGCCGTTCTTCCGCCAAAAGAACCATCAGAAAAAATCTTCATGGCTCCAAATTCAATATAATGCTCATTTTCATATTCTTTTCGTTCTTCCGCCACTTCATGATGAACGAGTAAATGTGCTTTAAAAGGCGTTTCTTTTATAACGTATGGAAACGCATTGTACGTTTTTCGAAAACTGCCGTAATAATTTAAATCCTCTGTATGTCCACCCACTAATCCGTACTTCCAACAATCTCGAATAGCTGTTTCTAGTGCTCTTCGTAAATATGTTTCATCTATTTCAGGCTGAAGATGCTTAATTAATTCTTGGCCTTGTTCATATAAAAGACCTGTTAATTCATTTGATGAATCCCGGCCAATTTTCCCGCCTTTTGGGTCCTTCGTCTCAACCGTTATATTTGCTTTGTCAAGTATGTAAGAGTTCACCCATGTAACATGTCGACAAACACGTTTTAATAAGATAGGATGTTCTTTCGAAATCGCATCTAAATCACGGACATGGACGTTTTTAGTATCTGTGAAATTATTTTCGTTCCAGCCCTCACCAATAACCCAAATATCCTCTGCCACTTCGTTAACCCGCTCTCTAACGAGCAAAAGCATTTCCTGATACGACGTGCATGCAGATAAATCTAATCGAAGTAACCTTTCTCCATGCCCAATAAGGTGCATATGACTATCCACAAGGCCTGGAATCATCGTTCTTCCTTCTAGATTATGTACCCGCTCAGGCTCATAACGACTTTCTAACTCTTTTTTATTCCCCGTATCTATAATCATCCCATCTTCTACATACACAGCTTCAACCATTTCGTTCTCTTCACTCATTGTATAAATATGTCCACCGAACCAAATCTCCCCCATCTTCTCCCCCCTTTTTCTTTTAGTCTACGAAATTTAAGTGTAGAAAAAAAGCACCACTTTACAAACATGGTGCTTTTCCAAAAATGAATTTTAATTAGCCGGGATTGTTGTTACTTGCCATTCTACGTTAAATTTATCTTTTACTTGTCCATACGCCGGGCTCCAGAAAGTTTCTTGAATTGGCATAATTACTTGACCGCCATCTTGTAATTTTCCAAATACTTCTTTTGCCTTTTCTGCATCGCTTAATCTAATCGCTATCGTTACTTGCGATCCAATTTCGTGTGGTTTACCTGGGAATGTATCTGAAATCATAAGGTCTGTATTACCTACTTTTAAATGCGCATGTAAAACGCGTTCCTTCACCTCATCTGGAACAGTAAATCCTGGAGTTTCAGGCATTTCTCCAAAAGTTTGAATGACTTCAACTTTTGCATCCAATGCATGTTCATAAAACTTCACTGCTTCTTGTCCATTACCATCCAAAACTAAATACGGATTAATACCTAAAATCATAAAAAACACCTCTTTTTTCAATTTTTCAGTAGTCATTTTAAACCCAAAAAAGAACATACGTTCTATCAAATAATATCATAACTTTACATGCACTTGCAACAATCTAAATCCATTTTTTCTTACTTTAGCCCTAATCCCATTTCTTGTTTTCTAAGTTCGACGCGTCTAATTTTTCCGGAAATTGTTTTTGGTAGTTCGTCTACAAATTCAATTTTGCGAGGGTATTTATATGGTGCAGTTAATTCTTTAACGTGTTCTTGAAGTAAAGGAATCAGTGTATCTTCTTTTTCTTGTACATTTTCTCTTAAAACGATAAATGCCTTTACGACACTTCCGCGGATTTCATCCGGACTTGCCACAACAGCACACTCCCTTACATACGGGTGTTTCACAAGTGCATCTTCGACTTCAAATGGCCCAATTGTATAACCAGAGCTAATGATAATATCATCACCGCGTCCCTCAAACCAAAAATAACCTTCTTCGTCTTTTTTCGCTTTATCACCTGTAATATAATAATCGCCACGGAATTGCATCGCTGTCCGCTCATCATCTTTATAATATTGCTTAAAAAGTGCTGGCGTTTCAATATGAACAGCAATATCTCCTACTTCTCCAATGGATACAGGTTTTCCTTCTTCATCTACAATATCTACATGATTACCTGGCGTCGGTTTCCCCATCGACCCTGGCTTAATCTCCATTCCTTTCATAACGCCAACAAGTAATGTATTTTCTGTTTGGCCATAGCCATCCCTGACGGTAACATGAAAATGATTTTGGAATGTTTCTATTACCTCTCGGTTCAGCGGCTCTCCTGCCGATACAGCACTATGTAACGCTGATAGATTATATTGCTGCAGGTTCTCTACTTTTGCCATTAAGCGATACTCTGTCGGCGTACAACAAAGCACGTTCACTTTATTATCATCTAATAACTGTAGATATGTCTTCGGTTCAAATTTACCGTGATATACAAATCCTGTTGCTCCAGAACCGAGCGTTGCTAAAAACGGGCTCCAAATCCACTTTTGCCAACCTGGACTAGCCGTTGCCCATACAACATCATTCTCTTCTATTCCGAGCCAATTTGGAGCGCTTGTACGTAAATGCGCGTAGCCCCAAGCATGTGTATGAACGACGCCCTTTGGATTTCCTGTTGTTCCTGATGTGTAAGATAAAAAGACCATATCTTCTCGGTCTGTCTTAGCCATCTCTAATTCGTCACTTTCTATTTCTAATACGTCTTTTAAATTGATCCAGCCATCTACTGACTGCTCGCTCAGCGCAAACTTTTGAAGAGACTCCACCATCTCTACACCGTCAAATTGTTCGATATACGGCCCATAACTGACAATTGCCTTTACTTCTCCGTGCTGAATGCGATATTCAATATCTTTTTTGCGAAGCATTTCTGAACTTGGAATAACTACAAATCCGGCTTTAATTGCGGCAATGTATGTCATATACGCTTCAATTAGCCGTGGCATCATAATGAGAAGCTTGTCCCCTTTTTGTAAGCCACTCTTTATAAAAGCGTTTCCAATTTTATTCGCACCTTTTATTAATTCAAAGTATGTAACCTCTCGTCTATTCCCTTTGTCATCCTGCCAAATTAAAGCAAGTTTCTCTTTTTCATTTGTATATTTTTCTATCTCCGCAACTAAATTGTAAGACGGCGGCGCTAATAATTCCTCTCTCTTCATAACAATCATCCTCCTTAATCTCTATGTCTCCCTTATATAATAAAGAATTTTCAGTAAATTTTGAACCCTCTTCTTTTGACAAATTTTTTAATGGTATTTCGACAAAAAAGAAGGAGCGGGAAAATCCGCTCCTTCTAAGCCATCATATATGGGATTATTTGTGGAAACCGCCTAATTGTTGCTCAGCTAGTGAAACTAGACGTTTTGTAATTTCGCCACCAACAGATCCGTTAGCGCGAGATGTTGAATCAGCTCCAAGTTGAACACCGAACTCTTGAGCGATTTCGTATTTCATTTGGTCTAATGCTGATTCAGCACCAGGAACCGCTAATTTATTTGTGCTTCGTGCCATATGGTATCACCTCCTTGTGAGTATAGAGTGTGATAAACCATAGGACTTCATACATTTTCAGATATGGTAATTTATGGTTTCAAAAGATATTCAAAAAGTCCGGTAAAGATAACTGCCGTATTTCTTCCCCTTCGTCGCCAGTCCAGTACTCATGTAGTTCACTCTACACGCCGCATCCTCCTGACCTCCGCGTCTCGAACTGCTCAGCTCTCTTTATCCTCCTTTTGAACAAGCACTTTTAGAAAAGATCTTCAAATTGTTCTTCTTCAGCCACTTCTACTGTTTGTAATACTATTTTTTCTGTATTAGCAACAGCAGCTTCAATAAGTGGTGTAAAGTCATATTTTGATTCAAAGCGATTTGCCTTTTCACGCTTCGGTTTTGTCGCTGGGCTCGCTGGTGTGAATACTGTACAGCAGTCTTCATACGGACGAATCGAAATATCATATGTTCCAATTTGATTTGCAATTTTAATAATTTCTAGTTTGTCCATCGTAATAAGCGGACGAATTACTGGATAGTTTGTCACTTCATTAATTGTATGCATACTATCTAACGTTTGGCTCGCTACTTGTCCAAGACTTTCACCCGTTGTAATTGCAAGTGCATTACGCTCTTCTGCAATGCGCTCTGTAATACGCATCATCATACGGCGCATTACTGTCATAGAATAACTAGATGGAATTTCTTTATTAATTGTTTTTTGCACTTCCGTAAACGGAACAAGGTGAAGCGTCAAACGTTTGCAGTATTTCGTTAACTCTTGGGCTAAATCAATTACTTTTTGCTTCGCACGCTCACTTGTAAAAGGTGGACTATGGAAGTGAACAGCCTCCACTGATACACCGCGCTTCATTGTTAAGAACGCAGCTACTGGACTATCGATTCCGCCAGAAAGAAGCACCATAACTTTTCCTCCAACACCAACTGGTAATCCACCTGCGCCCATGCGCTCATCACACATAATGTAGCTATAACCACTGCGAATTTCTACGCGAACATTTACATCTGGATTGTGAACGTCCACTGTGATGTCTTCTGTATTATCTAAAATATACCCGCCAATCTCAGGAAGTAATTCCATCGTTCGCATTGGGAAATGTTTATAAGAACGGTGCACTGTAATTTTAAATGTTTTCACATCGCCTTTTACTTGTAAGAAAGCCGCTAGCGCACCTTTTTTAATCTCTTCTAGTTCTGATGGTACTTTCATCGCTAAATTAAACTTATGAATACCAAATACGTCTTGTAATCTTTCTGCAATCGCCTCATGATCTTCACCATTTAATTGAATGTACATGCGATCATGTGTTGCATCGATTTTGATGTTTGGGAATTTCTTCAATTTAAATTTCACGTTCTCTTTTAACGTGTTTACAAACTTAGAACGGTTTTTTCCTTTTGTCGTCATTTCACCGTAACGCACTAAAATATATTCATATTTCATCATGTTTCTTTACCTCATCACTTCGTATAATTTTGGTAATGTTTCTTTTATAATTTCTTCGAATTGCATTACTTCTTCCATCGTATTTTCAGATGCTAAACTAATGCGAATTGCACTTGCTGCTGCTGCACGCGGCACGCCCATTGACTCTAACACGCGGCTTACTTCATTTACTTTTGAAGAACAAGCTGATTTTGTTGATACATATACGTCTCGTTCTTCTAGAGCATGAACCACTACTTCTGGTTTTAAACCAACGAATGATACATTTAAAATATGCGGTGCTGCATATTGAAGGGATGTATTAATCGTTACATCTTCCATGCCCTCGAAGAAACGGACAAGCTCTGCTTGTAACTTCTGTAAACGGTCACTTTTTTCTTTCATATGTTCCATTGTCATACGCAATGCTTTTACCATTGCCACAATACCAGGTAAATTCTCTGTACCAGAACGATAACGGAGCTCCTGCTGACCACCTGATAAAATCGGATCTAATCTTACTCCATCGCGTACATATAAAAGTCCAGTTCCCTTTACGCTATGAAATTTATGTCCCGATATCGAACAAAGATCAATATACGAAGCATATAGATCAAGTGGTACTTTTCCGATCCCTTGCACGTGATCTACATGGAATCTTATTTTCGGATAGTTCGCTAGCAATTTACCAACTTCAGAAATAGGCTGAATCGCTCCTGTTTCATTATTAACATGAATCATTGAAACAAGAATTGTATCCTCACGAAGCGCTCGTTTTACATTTTCTACTGATACAATACCATGTTCATTTACAGGTAAGTATGTTACATCAAAACCGAGCCCTTCTAATTGTTTATATGCTTCAAACACAGACGCGTGTTCAATATTTGTTGTAATAATATGTTTACCACGAGAGCGATTCCTCATCGCTATTCCTTTAATCGCAAGGTTATTTCCTTCCGTTCCACCCGATGTAAAAATAATTTCGGAAGGTTTAACATGAAGAAGCTGCGCTGCAATCGTTCTTGATTGTGTTAATAAACGCTCTGCTTCTCCCCCGAGCGAATGAATAGAAGAAGGATTCCCAAAGTATTTTCCTGCAACCGTTACATACGATTGAAGGACTTCTGGATATGGTTTCGTTGTCGCACTATTATCAAAATAGATCATCGTTCTTCTCCTTTCAGCGCTGTCACATCATATAATCATATCACAAACACGTGTAATTACGCTAAACATACTCAAAGGTTTCATTTTTTAATATACAAGCATAATTTTATATTTTGAAACGAAAAACACTGCTGTATTCCGCTATTCATTATAGCAATATCACTCTAGAATTTACACAAATCCAGCACAAAAAAACAAACCCCTTTTTCATCAAGGGGTTTGTTCGCTGTCTACAAATTCAGCAATCTTTTGAACAACACCAGGTTCAAGTTGTTCTAAAACAGAAGCTGCTTGTTCTAATGCAGCATCATATTCATATTCACGGAACAATCTCTCTGCATTCTCTAAGCTTTGGGATAAATCCGTATCATGACTACGATAACGATTACCATACTGGATTAGCTTTTCTACTAAATACGCCTGTCCAATTAACTCCTGCGTTTTTTCATATACACCATTTACGATTGCATATGCTTCTTCTAACATGCTATTTACAACCTGCATATTCAGCGGCTTTAATTCTAACTGTCCATAAACACCTTGCATTGCCTCTTGCCCTCTTTGTAAATCTTCCATAATGCTTTCTGGAAGACCTGGTAAGTTAGACTTTTGCATAAAGCGTTTTGCTTCTACAATCATATGACGCATTTCTTGTAACTTTTCACGCGCCTCAAATTCTTCTTTACGCATCGTTTGCAACATCTCTTTATATTCTACATGAAGGACCTTTAATGTTTCACATTGCTCATAAATCTCTTCCAGTTCTTCACGAATGACAGAGAAAGCAATATCTTGCTCAGCAATACGTAATTGCAATACCTCAAAGCGCTTCATTAAAATATGCATTTGTTTTTCAATCAATTTTTGTGACTCAATATCTTTATCTTGCAACTGATAGCTTTGTTTCACAAATTGCGTTTCGGATTTTGTTTCAATTGCTTTTTCATGAATTTCCTCTAAATCTTCATAAACTGTAACTGATTTTTTCTCTACATAATGCTTCGCATGCACTTCTTGTTCTAATTGATCATACAACGTATCCAGACGCTTTTTTAATCCCTCTATTTTCTCATTAGCTTCTGTTATATGAAGTTCTTCCAAATCAATCAGACATGTTTGTAGTTGTTTGTTCATATCTCGTAATTCTTTAGGGATTTCTAAATGATTTAATACATATCCTTGACGCTTCATATCATCATGACCTTGTAATAAATCATCTAATTGTACTGGTAATGTCGCTTGACACTCGACTAATAGATCAGGAACTTCATGAATGATAACTTCTAAGCTCGCTAATCCATCTTCCAAACTTTTTACAATGTCACGCGCCTTTAAATAATCACCGTTTTCTGTTGTCTCATCAAATTCTTGAAATTTCGCCAGTTCTATATCAAGTAACTCTTCAATTTTCTGTTCAGATTTTCCAAACATATGACGATGAGCAAGTACACTTTTTTTCATACTACGATATGTATCACGTAACTCTTCAATCTCCGAACTATTTTTCTCATAGCTCTCTAACAATTGTTGCAACTCATTTAAAATCTCCGTAATGCGGTTATCCGCTTCATCTAAATCACGAATGGATTCACTCATCAAACGCTTTGCTTTTCGGAAGGAAAATTGTGAGGCTGACTTTTGGGCGCTTTCTAATGTTTTATCAGCTTTTGGTAGAAGGTTTGTAACAATTTCATCCCATTCTTCACGCCATTTCCCAAACAGTTCTTCTGTTTGGCCAGTCATATTTAAATCCTTAACCCGTTTCAACTCATCTGCAACAGGTTTATCTTTTATTTCTTGTTTCCACTGCTCAAGTGCTTCAATATCTTTATATAAACGATTTCTTATCACGAGCTCTATCATGAGCAGCACTAGAATAGAGCTTACTACGATGATAACGATCGTCAGGATAGAATCCATGTAAATTAGCCTCCTATTATATCTCTTTTTTTGTCCGTTCCGTTTATGAAATGGAAGGCATTATGTACAAAAAGGGGAATCCCCTATATTTAACAACTAACAATGTACTAATCATATCATGTAATGACGTGTTTTTGACCTAGTTTTTTTTAAAATTTCATGTTTCTTTTGATCCGTTTGTAATATTACTTCCTAAAAATTTCTGTATCTCTTTTTCAAATATTTACTGTAACGCCTTTAATAAGGACATCTCTTCCCTATGTGATATAAAATAAATTACTCTCGTTAACGTTGGTTCCACATGCATAACACGAATCCCAGCTTGCATAGCTTGCTTCACTGCAATTTCTGGTAATAACGTAATACCAAGGCCAGCCCGAACCATCGCAAGCATCGGCTCTGCGTATGATGTTTCTACAGCAATAGTAGGTTTAACACCCATTCCTTTGAATGTTGTCATAATCATTTTTCTGATATCACAAATTTCCGGATAAATAATAAGTTTTTCATGCTGTAAATTCTTTATTTGAATCGTATGTTCGTCTTTATACGCATGTTCATTTGAAACCACGCAAACAATACTTTCTCTTTTTACTTCTTTTGCAAACTTGGCTCCCTCCACTTCCGAATCAATTAACATTGCATCAATCTTTCTCTCACGGAATAACTCCATTAACACTTTCGTATGTTCAATTTGCCACTCTACTTCGTATGTTTCTAATATACTCTTACATTTTGATATGTAATGAGCAGCTAAACTTGGCAATACTCCAATTGAAATCTTTTTCTTTTCTTGATACTCTTTCAGCTCTCCCTTCACTTCATTTATTTGTTCTATAATTGGCTCAATACGTTTTATAAATAGCTCTCCAGCATATGTTAACTCCACTCCTTGTGTAGAGCGTTTTAATAATTTAACTTCTAAATCCGCCTCTAATCTTTGAATTTGTTTACTAAGGGCTGGCTGTGAAATATGCAGACGTTTACTCGCTTTCGATAAACTTCTCGTATGTTTCACTTCAATAAACGATTGCACTGCTTCAAAATCCATCTGATATACACCTCTAACCAAAAGTTATAACCGCTATAACAAATCAATATTTCCTGTCCATAGAAAGTGAGCGCTATACTCATCTCATGCTTATTTTTATGAACTCACTATATCGAAATAAGAAGGAGAAAGATACTCTTGAATAAAAAACAAATACTATTTGGCTCTCTTTTATGCTTACTCGCTGTAACAGCTTGGGGATTTATGTTTCCAGTTATGGCCAGCGCTCTGCAATTTATTGATCCATTCTTTTTCACTACTTTTCGTTACGGATCAGCAGCTATCATTTTTATTATTCTTCTCTTCATAATTGAAGGAAAAAGCGCCTTTCACTTAGAAAAACAAGCTTTCTATTTATTATTCTATGGTACAGTCGGTTTTGCTGGATACGGATTTCTTGTTTTCTACGGACAGCAATTGGCAGGACCTTCTGGGGCTATTCACGCAGCCATGATTCAGTCTCTTATGCCAATACTCGCTTTATTATTACAATGGGTCTTAAAGAAGAAAAAACCACAAAACTATACATTCCTTTGTATGTTTTGTGCACTGATAGGTGTGCTACTTGTTATTTCCAAAGGTAATATTCATATGTTATTTGGAGCAGCAGGACATGTTTCAACAAATATACTTATGCTCTCTGGCGTTATTTGTTGGGTTATTTACACAAACGGCGGTTCTCATTTTCCAACTTGGTCGCCACTTCGCTATACAACACTCACATGTTTATTTGGATCCATTTCGTTAGTTTGTACTGTCATTGTACTAACATATATGAAATTCATTTCCATACCTACATTTTATACAATCGCTACAGTTCGATTTGAACTATTGTATATGTCCATTATCGCTGGTGTTGTCGCCGTCTTTTGCTGGAACATGGGAAATCGCCTTATTTCATCTATTAACGGCATCTTATTTATGAACTTAGTCCCTGTGCTCGCACTTATAGGTTCCATTTTTCGGGGCTATCAAATTGAAAGAATTGAAATAATTGGAGCGATAATTACAATTATCGCTTTACTATGCAACAACTTATGGCAACGAAAACAAGAACGTATACAAGAGGAAATTAAGCCTTGAAACACACGCCACAAAATACCCCCACCTACAATATGGCGGGGGTATTCTACATATGAACTGCTCGCGGCAGAGGATAATACATATGTAGTCTACATAATGTTTGTTCCATCCATTGCTCTACTTCTTTCGTATACATTTCCAAAAAGAATGTTTCTGACGGAAACGAATGCAAAACTTCTGTTATATATTGCGGATATAAATATGGCATGTTTATCATACCCTTTAATTGCGTCATAAACATTGTAAAAGACACTTTCTGAAACTCCTGCTGCATTTGTCCCTGCTTAATGATTTGCTCTATATAATATCTTTCTTTAGAAAAATAAACAGTCATCACTTCCCGGATTAACGTTGTATCAAGTGAAAGCTCACGGTAAAAGAATCGAGTAAGTTCCCGATGTTCAAACTGATAGCGCAAAATGCCTCGTACAATTTGATTCAACACTTCTTTAGCTGGTAAGTACTCTCTTTGTTCAAAAGCCCTCTCAATTACTCCGATATATCCTTCTAAAAAATCCGTTATAAGCTGTTCTAATAAACCTTTCTTTCCAGCAAAATAATATGAAATATTAGCCACATTCACATTCGCCCGCTTTGCAATATCGCGCACCGATGTCCCATCATACCCTTTCGTGTAAAACAACGAAATTGCCGCATCAATTACTTTTTGTTTCGTCTGCTTCACGTGCTCACTTCCTCTCACTCTGAACAGCCATAGTTTAAATTTCTTGACTTTTAAGACAAATTCCTTTAATTTTCTATCGACAAAGTCATATGAAATACAGCGTATTTTGCTATGATTTTACATTTCTCGATAGAAAGGGTGACGTTTCCATGTTTACAAAAGAAAGTTATACAGGCTCACGTGAAGAGCAATACGAAACGGTAATTAAGCAACTTGATGCATTGTTAACTGGTGAATCAAATGTAGTTGCTAACTTAGCAAATGCTTCAGCTCTTTTAAATCAATTCTTAGAGCGTATTAACTGGGTTGGCTTTTATGTAACAGAAGGAACAGGGCTTGTACTTGGACCATTTCAAGGAATGCCAGCATGCGTTCGCATCCCATTTGGGCGCGGTGTTTGCGGCGTAGCAGCTGAAACAAAAACAACACAGCTTGTTGCAGATGTTCATCAATTCCCAGGGCATATCGCATGTGATAGCGCCTCTAATTCCGAAATTGTTGTACCGATTATACAAGAAGGCAACGTCATCGGCGTACTAGATATTGATAGTCCCGAAAAAAACCGTTTCGATGAAGTAGATCAACACTATTTAGAGAAATTTGTGGAAACGCTCCTAAAACATATGTAAAAGAGAAGAGCCATCGATTCCGTAAATCGATGGCTCATTTTTCATTCTCCATTCACATGAGAAAATGTATTCGATAGCTTCTGTAACGCGTACGCTAAATCAGAAACAATATCCTCCCATGATTCTAATCCGACAGACAAGCGTATTAAATTATCAAAAATCCCCATTTCATGTCGTACTGCCGCTGGAATAACAGCGTGCGTCATCGTTGCTGGATGTTGCACTAACGTCTCTGTGTCACCGAGACTCACTGCAATTGTAATGAATTGCAACTCATTCATGAACGCCTGTGCTTCTTCTTTTCCACCTTTAATCGTAAATGAAATCACACCGCCCCCGCGTTTCATTTGGTGAGATGCTAGTTCTCCTTCTGGATACCAAACTGATGCAACACTTTCGTGATTCCGCAAAAACTCTACTACTTTTTCTGCATTCTCACAGTGTCGATCCATTCGTACAGCTAGCGTCTTTAACCCACGTAGCAAGAGCCACGCATCAAAAGGTGCCATAATCCCCCCAATATCTTTTCGAATCGGGCGAATTTGTTCAGCTAGTTCCCTCGTTTTACAAACCGTCACACCTGCAACAACATCCCCATGGCCACCAATATATTTTGTAGCACTATGAAGAACAACATCACACCCAAGTGTAAGAGGTGTTTGTAAATAAGGTGAGCAAAATGTATTATCGACAATGACAAGCAATTCATTTTGTTTTGCCACTTTAATAACCTTCTCTAAATCGATCAGTCTCATTGTTGGATTAATTGGTGTTTCAACAAATATTATTTTCGTATTCGGACGTATGCTTGACTCAATCTCTTCTTCTGTTTCCATATCACATAGTGAATGGATAATCATAAATTTCTCTTCTAGTACTTCTAAAAAACCGTACGTACACCCATATAATCCATTCGAGCAAATGATATGATCTCCAGCACGTAAAAACGCAAGAAGTGTCGCCGAAATCGCTGCCATTCCAGAACCGAACGCTAGCGCCGATTCTCCCCCTTCTAAAACAGCCATGCGATCCTCGAACAATTCCACAGTCGGATTTCCAAGTCTCGAATAAATATAAGATGGATCCTGCCCAGCGAAACTCGCTTCTCCTTGCTGCGCTGTTTCAAATGTATACGTTGAAGTTTGAAATAGTGGTGGCGTTAAACTCCCTTTATGCAGCTTGGAATCATACCCGTGATGAATAAGCGCTGTTTCTATATGTTTCTTTTTCATACAAACATCCCCCTTATGCTCTATTTTATGTAAGCGTTTTCCCTATGTTGCTATCCTTTCTTTCATACGGCTTCGAATTCCTTCTTGCAATTTCCACAATTTCCATGAATAAAACAAAAAAGAACTCGCTTGACGAAATTCCAGCAAAAAGATATAATAGCGTTTGTGTAAAATAAAAAGGCAGCCTTGTAATATGAGTTTATCGTTTGTATTTTGTTCCTCTGTTGTGAGGTGTATCTCGTAACTCCCAGCTGCTGGAGCGAAGGTACATGAAAACAAAATACCCGTAAATATCAATTACGCCTGTTTTTATTTTACGAAAATAAAAACACTAAAGGAGGAGTCAACTATGGCTCGTTATACAGGTCCAGCTTGGAAACTGTCTCGTCGTCTTGGAATCTCTCTAAGCGGCACAGGTAAAGAATTAGAAAAACGCCCTTACGCACCAGGTCCTCACGGTCCTAACCAACGTAAGAAACTTTCTGAATACGGTTTACAATTACAAGAGAAACAAAAACTTCGTCACATGTACGGCATGACTGAGCGTCAATTCCGTCGCACATTTGACCAAGCAGGTAAAATGTCAGGTAAACACGGTGAAAACTTCATGATCCTTCTTGAAGCTCGTCTTGACAACCTAGTTTACCGCATGGGCTTAGCTCGCACTCGTCGCGCTGCTCGTCAATTAGTAAACCACGGTCACATCATGGTAGATGGCGCTCGCGTAGACATCCCATCTTTCCGTGTTAAACCAGGTCAAACAATTAGCGTTCGCGAAAAATCTCGCAGCCTAGCTGTAATCAAAGAAGCAATCGAAGTTAACAACTTCGTACCTGAGTACTTAACTTTCGATGCTGACAAATTAGAAGCTACTTTCACTCGCCATGCAGAGCGCGCTGAATTAGCTGCTGAAATCAACGAAGCATTAATCGTAGAGTTCTACTCTCGTTAATGACAAAAAGCCGATCTTTGGATCGGCTTTTTTCGTTCTTATAGTGCTGTTTAAAAAGGAGGATAAAGATAGCAAGCAGCTATCTTTATCCTCCTTTTTGAATTTCCTTATATATATAATAATATTATTTATTTTCTTCTTGTTTCTCCACATACACATAGGCATCCTTTGGACTTGTATGTATATCACCTTTTGTATTCTCAGCAAGCTGCCCCGCATTTAGCAAAGAAAAGATGATGAGCGCTTCTAGTGACATTTTGTTTTACCACTCCTTTCTTTTTACTTATACTCTTATGATACTCCTTACATGTGATTTTCGTATGAACATGAAAAGGAAATTAAAACAAAAAAAGCCTTGAGGATAAATCTCCTCAAAGCTTTTTATTAGTAACGAATTAAGAAATATTTCTTTTTACCGCGGCGGATAATTGTAAATCTACCTTCGATGCGGTCTTTTTCTGTTACAACATAATCCAATGCTTGTGTACGCTCACCGTTTACGTAAATTGCACCATTTGTCACATCTTCACGTGCTTGACGCTTTGATGGTGAAATTTTGCTTTCAACAAGCAAATCGATTAATACTGTATCTTCTGCACTACGCTCTACAGATGGTACATCTTTGAAACCTTGCTCGATTTCGCTTGCAGTTAATTCAGCTACAGAACCGCTAAATAAAGCTGCAGAAATTTTAATAGCTTGTTCTAATGCTTCTGCACCGTGAACAAGTTTTGTCATTTCAGAACCTAAAGCTTTTTGCGCTGCACGTTTTTCTGGTGCTTCAGCTACTTGTTTTTCTAGCTCAAGAATTTCTTCATGAGATAAGAACGTGAAGTATTTCAAGTATTTTACAACATCGCGATCATCTGTGTTAATCCAGAATTGGTAGAACTCGTAAGGCGTTGTTTTTTCTGGGTCTAACCAAATCGCGCCGCCTTCTGTTTTACCAAACTTCGTACCATCAGATTTTGTAACAAGTGGAATTGTTAAACCGAATGCTTTCGCATCTTCTTCTGATTTACGAATTAATTCAAGACCCGCTGTAATGTTACCCCATTGGTCACTACCACCAATTTGCAGACGGCAACCTTGTTGTTGATATAGATTTAAGAAGTCGTATGATTGTAAAATCATATAACTAAATTCAGTAAATGAAATACCTGTTTCTAAACGAGATGCAACTGTATCTTTTGCTAACATGTAGTTTAAACCGAAGTTTTTACCGATGTCACGTAAGAATGTAATTACGTCTAAATTCCCAAGCCAGTCATAGTTATTTGCCATTGTTGCTGGGTTTTCTACATTTTCAAACTCTAAGAAGTTTGAAAGCTGATTTTTAATGCTTTCTGTGTAGTAAGCAACGGTATCTTTCGTATTTAATGTACGTTCTGCTTTTTTACCACTTGGGTCTCCGATCATTCCTGTACCGCCACCAACAAGTGCGATTGGTTGATGACCAGCTAATTGGAAACGACGTAACATTAATACTGGTAGCATATGACCGATGTGTAAGCTGTCCGCTGTTGGGTCAAAGCCACAGTATAATTTTACACTTTCTTTTTCTAATAATTGTTGTAAACCTTCAGCATCTGTTTGCTGATTAATTAGTCCGCGAAATTCAAGATCTTGTAAAATACCCATATCCTACATACTCTCCTTTAAATTAATCGAGCGCGAAA
>Ga0102589_1002629_pt1 | contig 20155 bp, 16 predicted proteins | sample AraplaMF_Col_mLB_FD_76858 | JGI IMG/M metagenome (GOLD analysis project Ga0102589, IMG submission 76858) | Arabidopsis root microbial communities from the University of North Carolina, USA - plate scrape MF_Col_mLB | ecosystem: Host-associated > Plants > Roots > Endosphere | place: USA... | reverse complement strand
TTCTTTAATAACATACCTGCTTCTTGAAAAAAATTCATATGATTCAACCTCTCCTAAATCGTAGCAAGGGCCATAACACTCTCTTGCGTTGCTTCTTCTCTTGACAATTCCCCAGTTATTTTACCTTCTGCCATTACATAAATTCGATCACTCATACCAAGGACTTCTGGAAGTTCAGAAGAAATCATGATAATACTCATACCTTGTTCAACCAAAAGATTCATAAATGTATAGATTTCAAATTTTGCACCTACATCAATTCCGCGTGTTGGTTCATCCAGAATCAGTACGTTTGGATTTGTAAACAACCATTTACTCAACGATACTTTTTGTTGATTACCACCACTCAATTTTCCAACAATTGAGGCAATGGACGGTGCTTTAATATTTAACTTATTTAAATACTCATTTGCAACTACTATTTCTTCATGTTGATTGATCACACTTTTTTTAGAAATCTTAAATAAATCTGTAATTGAAATGTTATTTTTTATATCTTGTTCGAGAATCAAACCATCGCCCTTTCGATCCTCAGTTACATAAGCTATACCTGCATTAATTGCATCTTTTGGATGAGTAAATCGTTTCATTTCACCTTGCACTAAAACCGAACCATCAAGTTTGAATTTTGTTGGATTACCAAAAATACTCTTTGCTAATTCTGTTCTACCCGAACCCATCAATCCGGCAATTCCAATAATTTCACCTTTTCGTACATTTAGGCTGATATTATGAAGAATCTTACGTCCTAGTTTTGGATTGTAAACATTCCAATCTTTTAATTCTAATGCTGTTTCCCCAAACTTTTGATCTGGGCGTTTCGGATAAATATCATCAATTTCTCGACCAACCATGTGTTTAATGATTGTATTTTCACTAATTTCACCTTTGTTCTTGTCTAATGAACAAATCGTTTGACCATCTCGAAGTACTGTAACAGTGTCCGCAACTGCAATAACTTCCTTCAGCTTGTGTGAAATCATAATACAAGAAATTCCTTGATTCTTTAATTCTTCCATTAAGAATAGGAGATTTTCACTATCATCTTCATTTAAAGCAGCAGTTGGTTCATCCAGTATTAATAATTTAACGTCTTTACTAAGTGCTTTGGCAATCTCAACAAGTTGTTGTTTACCAACACCTAATTCTTTAATTTGAACTTCTGGATTAACATCTAATTTAACTTTCTTTAACATTTCCATTGCTTTCACAATTGTTTCATTGAAATCAACAGTTATACCTTTTTTAATTTCATGACCAATGAAGATGTTTTCAAATACAGAAAGCTCAGGAAATAGAGATAGCTCCTGATAAATGATCCCAATACCTTCTTTTTCACTATCACTTATTTTTGAAAACTTTTGTATTTCATCTCCAAAAACAATATCTCCTGCATATGTTCCAAACGGATAAATACCACTTAATACTTTCATTAAGGTCGATTTACCTGCGCCATTTTCACCTACTAAGCAATGAATTTCACCTTTTTTAACTTTAAAATTTACATTACTTAAAGCTTTGACACCTGGAAATTCCTTTGAGATGTTTCTCATCTCTAATATAAATTCGCTCATATAATCCGTCTCCTGAGATTGCAAATAGATTCAGTAAATAAATAATAGAATAACTAACAAAATAGTGACGGGAGGCACCATCACTATTTTGCCAGTTTAATATATTTCATCTAATTACTTTAGTCCTGTGAAATCAGAAGCTTGATAGTAACCAGAATCAATTAATGCACTATTAACACTATCTTGATCAACAACAATGATGTCAGTTTGTTTAGTTTTGATATCAGCCTTACCATTGTTTGTTACACCTGCAGCGTCAGGAGTTTGATCTTCTAAAATTGCAGTTGCAGTTGCAATAGCATCAGTAACTAAAGTACGAACATCTTTGAAAACAGTCATAGATTGTAATCCATCAATGATGTATTGTACAGAAGCTTTTTCAGCATCTTGACCAGAAATTACGAAAGAAGTAACATCTTTGTCTGCTTTAAATGTATCTGCGATTGAACGAGCTGTTCCATCATTTGGAGCAAGTACTAATACATCACCTTTATCAGCTTTAGTAGCTTTTGTTAAGTTAGATGATGCTAATGTTTTAGCAACGTTGAAATCCCAGTTAGTTGTTACTTGACCGATGATTTTAGCTTGCTCATCACGAGTTAATTCAGCTTTATCTTTTAATTTAACTGCTTCAGATGAATTCACAACTTTGAAAGTACCATCAGCAATTTTAGGTTGAAGAACACTCCAAGCACCTTGGAAGAATAAGAATGCGTTGTTATCACTTGCAGCACCAGCATAAAGGTTTAATGGTTGACCTTTTTCACCTGAAGCATGATCTACAAGATATTGAGCTTGTGCAGCACCTACTGCAATGCTATCGAATGATACATAGTAATCCACTGCATCAGTATCTGTAATTAAACGATCGTAAGAAATGACTTTAACGCCAGCTGCTTTTGCTGCTTCTGCTGAAGCTGCAGCCGCTGCTCCATCTTGTGGACAAATAATTAAAACTTTGATTCCTTTAGCAATTAAAGAATCAACATTTGCTTTTTCTTTTGCAGAATCGCCTTGTGAGAATAAAATTTGAACTGAATAATCAGTATCTTTTAATGCATCTTTAAAACGTGTTTCATCTTGTGTCCAACGTGGCTCATCTTTAGTTGGTAATACGATACCAATATCAACTTTGCCATCTTTATTTTTCTTACCAACATTAGAGCTTTCATTCGAAGTAGAATTAGAGCCACAGCCTGTTGCAAATACAGCAAATACTAAAAATGCTGAAAGAATTACAAAAATATTTTTTAACTTTCTCAAAACATTTCCCCCTTAAATTTTCTGTTTACGTCTACATAATTAAGGTATCATGGTCTTGTTTGGAAACGCTTTACTATTTCCTTCACTCATTTGTCTATTACCTGTACTTATTTAACTAGACCAGAAAGCGTTTTCAATTTTAACGTTAAAACTAGCATTATTTTGACTTTTGAATAAATTTGTACAGAATTTTTGCGGCATTTTGATCCAACCTAGATAAAAAAATTAAAACTTTAATCATAAACTAGACGATTTTTACTATTATCATTTCATGATTTGTTCAAATAACATGTCACCATAAAAAAAAGACCAGTCGGCTAATGCGAATTGGTCTGAATCATATTTATATCCGTTTGTGAAATAGGATTTATATCGAATTTCATGAAAAAAAAAAACATCAATTACATAATCACAATTCTCTATTTTCGTTTTTTTAATGCCATGAATAAAAAATTTTTTTAGGCCATTTCCGATTGAAAACCCTGCTATTTCAACGTTCTTTCAACTTGGTCAATTTATGTCCCTAGGGTGGGGAAAGTCCCTGGAGAAATAGTGATTCGGACGTGGTATAGTGGGCTTAGGAGGTGTTTCTCATGCAAATTTTAATCTGTAAAGAATGCGAAGAAACCATTGAATACGCGGAGTATAAAAAAATTACGAAAATCTATTCAACTTGTGAAAACTGCAAAAATGAAGCAACTAATTCAACCGCAAAATAATATTCACTCACACTAAAAAAAAAGACAATTTTGATAGATTGACCTTTATTCAGAAGATTTTATAAGGGTTTAACAAAATACTCATAAATACTTAATTGAAAAATCAAAAAGGATCTTACATAAGATCCTTTTTTTGTTTTAACTATTACATATGCTAGTTCAATAGGAATCCTTGTATTGATGCACTAAACAAAAATAGAGAAACGATAAAGTTAGAATAGGCAGCACCTTTTCGTTTTAACTGATACTCTAATATCCCTATCACTACAAACATTGCCCCTAAGAAAAGTATCATATATGGCATTAAAACCCATTCTTGAGTTATAAGACAACAAATTGCAAAAATTGAAGCAATCAACCCAAAGATCATTTTCAATAATTTTAACAACCTATTCACCACCACTTAAGGTTAAATTAGTGTTTGTTCACTAATTCATCTATTTATTAGTTTATTATTTTTCTTCAACTAAACTGCCTTAGACTGCTGAAGTAGCCTTCCTGCTATTGAACTAACGTTATTCATTAGTTGCATTAGATAAATATTATTTACAGTATTTGCCCATATAATATTCGTGAGGTTACAAAAATAATTAACCCTAATATAGTAAATTTAATATATCTCGTTTTACTTAACATTTGATTATTATTTTTATTTTTTAATTCTATTTTATAAATTTTTAAAACGTTAATAAACATAATTAGTACACCCAAAAATGCCATAAAATCATATAAAATATCTTTCATATAAGTCTCCTATTATTTATCGAGAATCCATCTAAAGCAAGAGTTATTTCAATTAGATTTTATTTAATTTCCTCTGCTGGATTGCTAATCCCTTTCTCTTTCAGGTAATTGTCATATGCATCTTTTACTTTATCTGATTTGGGAGCTAATTTTGAAAGTCTATTACTTAAGTCGTTAAGAAGATATAAGCCTCTAAACAAAGAACCAACGACAATTCCGAAAGCTATTAACCCTCCAACCAACGGTCCCATCATTAAAAGCAGATAGCCAAAGATCGTAGCTAAAACTATTGATAAAAACAATTTCATAAAAACACCCCTTTTACATGTTACGAATTTTTTGTCTCAGTTTCCTGTAGATTTAAAACCACAATTAATTTCAATCATAGTTAACTCAATAGCTTGTTAAAAACACTTTCCCTTTAGTTTTTTTAGAGGACTCAACAAATTCAACCGCCGTTCGTATATCCGATAAGTCAAACGTGGAATCTACTTTCATCAAACTTAATTTTTGATCTTCTATCAGTCTGATCAAATTTTCAAAAGTTTTTTGCCATTTTATTGATGAAACATTATGATTCCAATTTCTTAAATGAAAAATATTTGCATTAACTTTTGCCTTATTAACAATATCTGACCAGTTGACTTGGGTCCCTGATAATAGACCGATTGTTAAAAAGTTTCCATTAGGGTGCACACAAAATGCTAAGTCATTTCCGGATACCCCTCCAATAGAATCAATTGCAGCATCCGCTCCAACTCCATTTGTTAATTCCATAACTGTTTCATATAGTGGATTAGTGGAGGTATCTATTACATACGATGCTCCAAGCCGAAGTAAATCTTCTGTGTGGAGCTTATTTCTAGTGACAGCAATTAACCGAAAACCTAATACCTTTGACAATTGAGCAAAAACACGCCCAATTGCAGAACCACAAGCGTTAACTAGTAATACATCATCTGGTCTTAACTTTAAAATTTCCGTACAAGTTACCCATGCTGTAATTGGGTTGATATACATTTGTGCTGCCGTAAAGTTATCAATGGACTCAGGTATTGAAACAGCAAATTCTGCTGAAGTTGTAACAAATTCTTGCCAGGTCCCTTCCCCTCGTAATGGTAATACACGTTTACCAATAAGACTTTTAGAAACGGAAGAACCTACATCCTCTACGATACCCACACCTTCATAACCGGGAATATTAGGTAAAGAAATTCGGTGAGAATATGCCCCTCTTATTGGTATTAAGTCAGATGGATTGATCGGGCGTGCTGACATTCGAACAATAACTTCATGATCCTTAGGTGGTTCTATACTTTTATATTCAACCTTCATTACATTTTGAGGACTACCAAACTCGTAGAACTTAAGACATTTCGCTTCCAAATTAAAATTCTCCTCGATATAAATCTAATTTATATGATTATATCATTTTCAATAATGTTTCTTGTTAATCAAAAAAAAAGTCGCATTAGCGACTTATAATTTTCCTTTATAATTGGCTGTTTTAAAACAGTATCATGTTGTAAAAGATGGGAACGCCAATTTCGACGTTCCCACTCTTATTCTATTAAAGTACACAGTAATAAAATAACTGTAAAGCTAATGAGGCTTTTTAAAAGCTTCGTTTCCCTGCCCAAGCTCCTTGCATTTTACTAAGGAATACAATTTGCCCAATATGATATGCGTCATGCATTGCTAAACTCTTCAGTTCAAGAATTAATGAATGATCTTCACCAGGGACCTGTCTATACAAATCTTCATGATCTGATGTTGCTAGTATTTTTTCAAGTTCACGATGAACATAAAAGTATTCTTGTTTCGTTTCATTCCAATTTTCTATCGTCTCAGTTGGTAATCGAAATGTAGCGTCATTATTTTCTGCTTGTGGTTCATTCTCTGTTTCACCAAGAAATCTCAACAAAAATCTTTTTTCATAGAAAAGTAAATGACTAACTAATTCCCAAATGGAATTCATTGTCCCATCAGCTGGTTTCCAAATTGCTTGTTCAAAAGTAATATCCTTTAACACCTTTTCAAGCGGTGGGAACCATTCTTCTTTATCTAAACAGCTTGCCCATTGTTGCAACAAAAGCGTCCTTGCCTCCATATTCTAATCCCTCCAATTTATAATAAAGTGCTCAAAAAAATCCTAATCTCTAACTTTAAAAAACTATCTAATGGGTATATATTCCATTTTATTCGTTATCATCTAAACATTATCCTTTTCAATCTTCTTAATTACTTTTTCAGATTGAACTAGACTGCTAAATACATAAATTAAAAGAGCACCAATAGGCTACATGGAAATTAGTGGAATAAAATAGATACTATATCACGAATCATCTAGTATATTTATCACGATTCTATGTTTTATTTTTTTCTAAGAGTTCCACATTTCTTTCCAATTAACCTTCTTCACTAGGTTTCATACGTTTCTATTTCTTAGTTGACTAAACTTTATTCAACTGCTTCTTTTGTTTTTTATTTAAATAATAGGTAATCTTCATAAGCTCACATCTTTGAAAAATATAAAAAGCATCCTTTAATAGGATGCTTTGCTTATGATCATTAAATTTGGAATTTATTTGTTAATACCTTTAGTTCATTTGCCATGTTTGCAAGCTTTTCAATCGATGAGGTCATGGTCATCACAAGTTGATCTTGTTCATGCGTAATTGTTACAGTTTCATTAGTATTTGTCACGGCATTTTCTGCGATATTTGCAATTTCAATATTTGATGCTGTTATTTCTTCAGTTGAAGCAGACATTTCTTCAGAGGTGGCTGTAACTTCTTGCATTTGAATAACGACCCCTTCAATAGCACCTAATATTTTTTGGAACGCTTCACTAGTTTCCTCTACAAATGAAATTCCATTTACTACATCATTTGTAACAGTATTCATGCTAACAACAGTCGTATTTGTATCTAAAATAATTTTCTCGATTAGTGTTTGAATATTTTCTGTTGATCGCTCAGATTGTTCCGCAAGTTTCCTTACTTCATCAGCGACGATTGCAAAGCCTTTACCATTTTCTCCTGCTCTAGCAGCCTCTATAGCTGCATTTAACGCTAATAAATTCGTCTGCGCAGATATTTCTCTAATCAATGTGATAATTGAAGCAATTTCATTAGAATGAGTTTCCAAAATTTTAATATTTGCAGACGAATGATTAACAGAATGATTTATTTTTTTCATTTGTTCAATTACTTTGACTAACTTATCATTGCCATGTTCTGCTTCATGTAATGTCATAGTCGAAAATTCAGAAACTGTAGAAGAAGACTTAGCTATTTGATTGACACCTTCAGTCATATTTTCAACAACTAAGACGTTTTCTTGTAAACTATTACTTTGAAGCGAAGAACCATAAGATAATTGTTCCATTGTCGAAGCAATTTGATGACTAGCAGCCCTTGTTTCAACCGCCTGTAATAATAATTGAGAAGTCGTTTCGTGAACTTCTAGTGAATTTTGATTAATACCATGAATTACATTTCGTAAATCAGTTACCATTTGGTTTACTGAGTTTGCTAGCTTTCCAATTTCATCTTTACGATTACATTTAAAAGTATGTGCTAAGTCACCATGACCTACATGTTCTAAAAATTTTGTTAGTTTTGAAATTGGATTTATTAAGTAATATATAAAACCAATTATTGTCATGATGCTTATTAATAAGACCACAACTGTAATAATGATCATTTTAAGTTTATTTTTTTGCATCATATTGTATATCTCAGTTGCATCGAAATCAGCACCTAATATGCCAACCATTTCTCCAGATGCATTTTTAATCGGAATATATGCAAATAATACTGCTCCGTATTCCTTAGTGTAACTTAAATTGCCAATAACTACTTTTTTCGTTTCAAATACTTTCTTTAATTCTCCGAAATCAGTCTCTTTATCTCCAAGATGCGAGTACTCTTTAGTATCTTCTGGCATACCATCAACAACATAATAGTATTCATATCCATTATTTTTTTCTGTACGGTTTATAGTGTATAAATAACGTAAGCCATTTGTTTCTCTAACTTCGTTTAACTCATTACGAAGTGTATAGTAATAATCCGTTTCACCAGAGTTCAAATTAAGCTCTTGATACTTTTCTACATCAATCTTCTTTACTGCTTGTTGTGCAATTTTTTTAGCTTGATTACTAACAGTTTTTGTGACAAGTTTAGTAGATGAATAATAAGAAGTAAAGCTTATTAAGAGACCTGCTAATAAGATCAATGTTGTAAATACAAACAACATTTTAAATTTAATGCTTTTCCTCATGACTTTTGTCCTCTTCCTTTGCTACAATAATTTTTATGTTAATTTTTGGGAATAAATACTATTTAGCTTAATACTACTTGTTAAGAATGCTGGTTAACTACTCAGCAGAGATGGGTTGGCTAAATAAGTATCCTTGAGCTTCGTTGCATCGTCTTTGTTGAAGAAAATGAAGTTATTCATGAGTTTCTACATCTTCTGCATTTACTTTCAAATCCAAGTTGTGAACCATAATTATAATGGTATGAACTCTTTCGCTAGTAATCTATAACGATTTCTAACCAATATTTCAAACACTTTTTGACATACTCTAGAAACCTAATAATTTATAAGTATCTACAATAAATACCAATAATTTCCATTTTTTATATCCTTTGAAAATTATATAGAGTTTTAATAATGTTATCAATGTTTAGTTAATAGAAAATAGAAATTTTTTTAACTAATTATGAGATTTAATCATTTCTTATTCATCCATTAAGTCATGAATAAAAAAGAGGATGATTTAGTGATCATCCTCTACTTGTTACTCAACCAACGCGCCAGTTAGTTGCATAAGTTAATTAATTTTCCATCATTAATAATTGACCTATCAAGGTAGGTGTTCTTTAAATGTCTGTGAAGTAAGATTTAAAATCTATTTCTATCACTTGCTGAGTATTATTTATTTATTTATTTATTTATTTATTTATTTGAGTCGGACTTACATTTTGGATTTGTACAAGTATGTCAAATGTTTGACCCAACTTAACATCAACTGTAGATGGAATACCAGGACCAACAGTTGTAATACCAGCAAATATTGGATGTTGTTCATTTAACCAAGCTTTTGCCGAGCCGTTTGCTTTACGCAGGTCAATAAGGTATTGATCTTTTTTGACTTTTCCTAAAGTGTAGTTATAACTGTTTGAATCTTTTGTGTCCAATACCCCATATGGCCCATACTCGTGGTTAGTATTATAAACGTTATATTTTCCTTTATAGACAGACGTTCCGATTGTTACATATCTCTTTCCATAATGTTCAACTAGACTCTGTCCTGTCATTTTTGGATACACAAATGGTAACATATTCGTTTTAGAAATATGTCCATTATGTGCCCAAACAATGGTTTTCCCTAAATGTTCTTCTGTCCATTTTGCATTTTCATACATTGCTATATCGTGTTTCAAATAAAATTCAGAGGGGTTCTCTGGCATTTCAAATGTCATTGTTGTAAACTGCTCGATAATTCGGGCATGTTGTTGAATCCATGCAAATTCTTTTGAATTTCCATTTAATTTATTTTTATTCTGCTCTAATAACGTACTTATTTGCTTACCATCTGAAATATACTTTTCTTTTTCTTCTTTTGATAGATTACTAAACGTGTCAAAATCCTTTGTAACAAGCATAAGTCCATTTAACTTTTCTTCTAGACTCGGAACTAGGTCAGGACTATATTTCTTTACATAACTATTTATTTTTTCATAAACACCTTTATTTACTGTTTGTATATCCATTCCAATGATCCGTATTTTCTTTTTGTGCTTTGGATCTGCATTATAATTTTTTATCCATTTCAACATGTTTACGATTTCTTTCGTATTTAAGACAGGATTTAAATATTTACTTGGATCCCCTTTACCCGTAAGAACATATTTATCCAGCATTAATGCACTATCCCAATTCTCTTCTAACACTAAATTTGAAAATCCTTTTTCTGAAACTAAGTAATTAACAATTCGATGCTTCATCGTAAAAATTTCATGAGCTCCATGAGTTGCTTCACCTAGACCTACAATCGATGCTGAACCAACCATTTCATTAAGAGGTTTCAGATCTTGAATCGAACCAGTAGGGTTCGTCGTTTTGATAGCCTTTGAATACTTTTCAAGCCATTTAACATTCCCCAGGTCATTTTTAATACCTTCCTGAGTACTTATATTATTTATTGAAACCTCTGTTTTTGTACTAGCATAAGTAGTCCCTAGAAAATTTGTCAATGCAAAGGCAGAAGTTGCGATTGCAGTAATCATTTTTTTATTCATCTTTTTTCTCCTTAAAATATCTGATAGAAATGTTTGAATAAATCATTCATCTCTCAATCGTTTGTAAACAAAGTTAAGCTCTTCAATATTTCATTTTCCTATCTATATTCTACTAATTTCTTAAACTATAATTGTACATTTACAATTTACTCGTTTTAGAGTATTTATTTCTTAGCTTGATTATGATGTGGTACTACCCTACTTAAATTCTATAGAAACAACAAATATTATTCTCATTCAATAATTCCGATTTCAAGAGCCTTAAGGATAGCGTCTTCCTTATTACGCACTCCTAACTTTATGTAGGCCGCAGAAGCATAGTTTCTGACCGTACCATTCGATAAATATAACCTTGAAGCTATTGTAGTGTATCGGAGGCCCTTTGCTACTAGCTGCAATATTTCTATCTCTCTGGCTGTAAGCTCATAAGCATTTGCTTTTGATTGTGGTGTCTCGTTTTGTTCATCAAACTTCTCAAATATTTTGTGAGACATTTCCTGATCAATCAGTGTCCCACCTCTGTGAATAAGTCGGATTGTATTAGCTAGCTCCAACGTTTCAATAGATTTAAGTAAAAAACCATCCGCACCGTTACGAAGCGATTCCAACGCCTGTTCCGTATCCTGGAACGATGTAAAAATCAATACGCGGATATGTGGCCATTGTTGCTTAATCTTTTTGGTTGCTTCGACTCCATCCATGTGCTGCATATCTAAATCCATAAGTACAACGTGTGGTTGAAGGCGCCCACACAAGTCGATAGCTTGAACGCCATCTTCAGCCAAACCGACTACATTTAAATCTTCATATCTATCGAGTAACGTACTCAAACTTTCCCGAACAAATGGCTGGTCGTCGACAATTAACAAACGGATCTGTCCATCTTTTATTTCAGTTTGTCTCGGTATGGTACATGAAACAAGCATTCCTTCATCTGGCTTTGTATATACAGACAATTGACCTTGCAAATTCATTGCCCGCTCTTTCATCGCATTAATACCGAAGCCTTCCTGCCATTCTACATTTCCATTTCCATTATCTTGCACTTCCAACCTCGTATATTGCTGTTCAAAATGCAAAGAAACGATCATTTCAGATCCTTGACCATGACGTACTGCATTCGTAAGAGACTCTTGTAAGCAACGAATGAACGCTATCCTTGCCTGCTGAGACAGTGGGTATTCCTCTCCGAATGCTCGAAAGCTTATATTCACCTGAGCGTACTCCTGAAATTCAGCTCCAAGATTTTGTAGAGATTGAATCAAGGATTGTGATTGACACGAAGAATCCATTTGATGTAGGTAACCTCTCACATCCTCGATACTTTTACGTCCAAGTTCAAGCAGGGAATCTAGTCTCTGTAATCCAATTTCGGTAGCAAGCTCGGTACGCAAAGTTTCCATCCCCATAATAATAGAAGTATAAGCGTGGCCAACTGTATCATGAAGCTCACTAGATAGCCTGTTTCGTTCCTCTGCAAGTGTAATGCGTTCGATCTGGGACATATATTGCTCAAGTACTGCGTTTTGTTTACGAATTGCTTCATTTTGCTTATGATTGACGATTAATAAATGAAAAGCAAACCCCATAACATAAGCAAGTCCGTAGTAGGTGACCATAATCCAATAGCTATTACTTGGTGCAACCACATAGAAAATTCCAGTTATGATAAAAACTGTTGTTGGTGCTGAAAAATAATAGGACAAATACTTACTATTTGCTGCGATAAGAAACACCGATATAAGAAATGTGGTGTAAGCTTCTGGAAATAAAGAGGTTAAATATATACAAAGTCCACCATATAGCAGTATTTCTGTGAACAAGTAATATTTGTAATTGAACAGTAAGGCTACCCATGGAATAGAGAAGGCAACAACCTCCCAAAGAATAATAATCCAAAGTGGTAATGTTAAACCCTCCTGAAAATTTAATGTAGCTAGAATGATAGACACACTAGCAAGTAGACGGATTCCAAACAAAATCCAATCATACCAAAACCAATACTTAACCATATCCAACAACTCATTTACCCCCTAATTGCATTACTTCTAATTTCTTATATTATAGAATATTCTTTCTTGGATTTTTAAACTTTTAAGATTAGACTGAAAATTTCTATCGATTTAACTGCCGAATCATACTGTTTGTATAACCTCCAATTTTTTTTGCCAAACCATCTACTAATTTAATACTTATGAAGATAGACACTATACCAATAGACATTACAATGAGTGACTTGGCAAAAGTATCTACCTGCATGAACAGGATATTCATGTTGATGTATTGATACAGTAGTGGTGCCAACAGAAACATAAGTGGCATTACATAAAAAATGATTGCACTAATGAGACTGAAAATTCCAATCACAAATTTCTGCATTAACCAAAAGACAGCAGACCAGGTGTGACGATTCGTAAGTCCTAATTTCACTTGCCCCCAGTCCGATGTATCCGTTGTTACACTTCTATTGTAAGAGTCCGTCGAAATATCAGCATAAATTTTCGTTTGTACACGCTCGAATTGTATAAAACTTGTGGTAGTCTGTAGTACCCGAATAACTAGTGGAATCCCAACCACTGTAAATGAAAGGCTAAAACTGAGTAGCAGAGCTACAAGGTAAAAACAAAAATAAAACAAACCTGTAACGAAAGTTAGCAATAAAAAATAACCATTTTGGATGAATCTTGATTTCATAAGGTTCATCACTCCTCTCTGTTTAATAACGACATCATAATGCTTACTTTGTCAAACTCACTAGTGTAGAAATGTCATATGACAGTTTTAAATAATGCTAAAAAGGGGGGAATAACCTACTCCTGGTTAAAAACAAGATGATTTTATTAATCCTCTACAAAACAAGCCCGATCTTGGCCCTGCAAGAAGGGCTTGTTTTGTACTCTTATTTAATATGAGATGGACTTGTTTTTCGGATATGAAAAATTATATCGAACTGCTCAAGCAATGAAGTATTAAAATATAACGAACCGTTTGGGATGAGTTGTCCACCTATACTCAGTAATGGCCTCTTTTCTCTAACCCATTTGTTTGCTTGACCTTTAAGGTGACGGTTATCCAACAAGAACATTTTATATGGAACTTTTCCAAGGGTATAATTGAAACTATTCACATCTTGTGGAATAGTATCCGTTGCAATCTTACCGCCGGTGGAAGGATTATATTCGCTGAATAAAGTGAATTTCCCCTCCGTAGTTGTACTACCAATAGTGACATAATTATTGTCTAAACGTTCTTTCAAAAACTGTCCCGCAACACTAGGATATAATTTCTCATCGATAATACCTTTGGCTATGTGAATATTGTGTGCCCATACCATCGTTTTACCACCAAATGTCTCTTGTGCCCACATTGTATGATCGGCCAAATATTGTTCATGTAGCTTCACTATACTTGGATAATCATTAGGAAGCAGCATTGTGGTAAACTTCTCTATTGCATTCGCCGTCGCTTTCACCCAGATAAATTCAGATGAAACTCTCTTTGTGTTTGCTTGTTCATTTTCATCTTTTAGCAATTGGACTACTTTCTCAGCATTTGCCTTGAATTTTTCTTTTTTATCAGGAGCAAGCTGCATATATTCCTGTATACTTCCAGTGAGTGAAGAAAGCTCTTTATAGTTTTCTTCCACTTCTTCCAGCAAATCTGGTCGATGCAGCTTGACATAATCAATTACTTTATTAAAGGAACTTCGGTCAATTGCTTTTAAGTCAAGTCCGATAAATTGAATCTTCTTTTTATTGGATGGATCTGCATTATAATCTTTCATCCACTCAATCATGGCTATAATTTCATCAGTAGGGTATAACAATTGTAAAAATTCACTAGGATTTCCTTTTCCTGTTTGGATATATTCATTTAACTTTAAGCCGTTTCCCCAATCTTCTTCCATTCCGAAATTCGTAAACCCCATCTCTGTAACCAAGTATTTCACAAGGCGAAACTTCATGGTGAAAATTTCAGAGCTTCCATGAGTATTCTCTCCTAATCCTACATATTGTGCGCTCCCAATCATGTTCTTTAGTGGTTTTAAATCGTCAAATGTTTTTGATGGGTCTATCGTTTTTAATGGGTCTGCCTGTGATTGTACAGATTTAATAATATGATTTTGGATTGGTTGAGCTGAATCTTCGACTGCTACTGCTTGAGCTTTCCCCTCTTCACCACATCCTGCTACTAATATAGCTGTACTAACCACTGCACAATACATCTTTTTCTTTTTCTTATTCATCATTCTCACCTCAATTGAATTATTTTCAAAAGCAAGATTGATTCATGTATCTACACGAACCAATTGCCTTAATTCAATTGTTATTTATTCAATATCACATTTGCTAGTTACATATTGTCATAAAATTATTTGACACAGTTCTTAATGACAGGAATTAAAAAGATAAATAAAAATTAACCAAAAAAATTTTTCATTATTTATGCACTCTAACCAAACTGTTAACAACTTTTACTTATGTAAATAGCCTATGCCATCATTGCTAGCAAAAAAAAAAGAGTCAATAATTGACTCTCACTTTAAACGCATTAGTTAGTTGAATTAGCTTTATTAACTTTTTTGAACTAGACTTTATCCCTATTTTACGCCGTTAACAAGCTGCCTCATGGAGTTTAACTGAGAAGATAGCTCATTAAACCAATCCTCATCCCCCGTTGCGAGAGCCAAGTCAATTTGAAAGCGAATCTGTTCTTTGTTTATCACTTTCGAATCAGGCATTTTCTTTACGTTTTTATTTAACATGTGAATTGTTTTCCCAACTGTCGTGTTATTATCTGAAGTTATTACATTTACCTTTACTTTTTCATCAAGAATAGTAAGTGATTCAATATAACCTATTACTAATTCTCCATCCATTGATTTACCTTTAACCCAGTCACCTGTTTTTAAAATAGAATCTTTATTTAAGTTCATTTTTTCCACCTTCTTATTTAAAGTTATAAGTTAAAAAATTTGTAATCATTTCAGCACTTGCATTTAACTGTAACTATTTTTATTACAATTTGATTAAAAGAAGGCTTAGCCTTCACTTTTTTAGCTACTCACTTCTCACATTTAATATGATCGACAATGTCCTTAATAGTGTATTGCTTTAAATATCCCCCAAGATGTTCTTCTGCACCTATGAAAATATTAAAAAGAACATTTTGCATATTTGCCCCAACAACACACTTTTCATTTGATTCAGGGCACTTAGGCTGTAATGCCCCCTCAGAGGTGATCATATATATATCCCATAGATTAACTTCATTTAAATCTAAAGCAAATATAAATCCACCACCAGTTCCTTCCTTCGATTTTAAAAATCCATGCTTCTTTAACAAGCTAAGCACTTTACGAATACGAACTGGATGGACACATGCACTCTCTGATATTGCATCACTTGTAGACATCCGATCCGGCTGCAGCGCAAGATATGTTAAACTATGAATGGCAAGAGTGAAATCACTATTCATGGCCTGCCTCCTAAAAACTAATTTCTTAATATACTTCGATGATATTATTTAGTACTGTAATACTATGTGTTACAGATTGTCTTGTCAAGAAAACTGATATTCTTTATATCAGTTTTGTTTATTGATTAGCTACTTTTTGTGATTTAATGTATGAGAATGTTCGTAGCTTACGAGGAAGAAAACTACGGATTTCATCTTCATTATAACCAACCTGAAATCTTTTTTCGTCTAAGATTATTGGCATACGCAACATTTTGGGATTATTTATTATTAATTTATATAATTCATTAAGTGGGAGTGATTCAATTTTTATATTTAATTCCTTAAACGTTTTTGATTTATTTGATATAATCTCTTCCGTACCAGTTTCTGTCATGCGAAGAATAGATTTAATCTCCTCAAGTGTAAGTGATTCATTCATAATATTTTTAACACTATATTCAATATGATGTTCCTCAAGCCAAGCTTTTGCTTTGCGACAAGATGTACAACTTGATGTTACGTATAGATTCACCATTCTTTTACACACTCCTTATTTTTAATAATGTAATAAAAAAAATTACAGTTTAGATAAAAACGAGTAATAATATATTATCTAATAAAACAAAACAAATTTGTTTGACCTCCATACTCAATTTAAATGAGTATACTGTAATTTTATTGTTTACAGTTAAAAGTGTCAACTATATTTTTTATAGTTTACATATGAGGTGTATTTTCTACTTGTACTAATTACAAATATAAATATCCAATAAGCAGTAGTCTCATTCTAATAAAACAAGAATGAGACTTCACTACACTTTTTCTTAGTTGTAAAAACTGTAAATTTAAGCACGGCCTATCTCCCTACTACCTAGTTTTTGAAAAAATTGAATAATCAGGATAAATAACACAAAAATAGGTAATGTCCAGGCAATACCAATTGCACAATAACTTAGCAATTCTAACCATTTTTCAACATTCACTATGGTATCCGGAATTAATGCAAGAATGAAACTACTTGCTAATATGATGAATATCCAAAAATTTGGCTTAGCGCTTTTAATCATATTTCCAAAAATTTGTTGGGCACCCCAATAATATATTACCATGGTTGATAATACCTTAAATGCATAAACGGAAAAGCATAGATTTTCAGCCCTTGAAATGAATTGAACCTCAGTGTATTCAAATAATGTCATTACTGGGTATAAATCATTTAAAATTTGTTTGAAGCTAAAAAAACCATAGCAAGATAAGGTGATAATAAGACCGTTTGCCATAGAGAAAAAATTCCCCAAATATAGAGCCTTTGTCCATTTTCCTTCTACCATTGGAAAAAAAAGTATAGCAACTTCTAAGCCTAAAAAACCAGAATAAACTTGAAATGATCCCTTGAAAAAATCTGTTTCTCCTTTAAAAAAGGAAGGTGTTAAGCGTGCAAAATCAAATTCTGGAAAAATATAAACTAGTAAAAACAGCATCGGAATCACGAAAAAAAATAAAACAAAAATTGCTTTCGTAATGTTGTATATTCCACCTCTTAATAATTGAAAACTAAGAATCATAAAGCATATGATAAAAACAAATACTGAGAATTCAGAAAAAAACATCATTTTGAAAATGATGATATATTTCTTCATAATCATGCTTGCCATTCCAATCCAAATACCAATAATAAACAAATAGATGGGCGCCATTACCCATTTAGGAACTGTCGCCTCAATGATTTCAAAAATTGACCGTCCTTTACCTAGCTTATAGATTATCGTAATCAATAAAATATTCATATTAACGAGTAAGAAAATGAGAATTATACTGATCCAGCCATTTGTCCCGAAATATTCTGCAGTTATACGAGGTGCAGTATACAAGACGAGACCATTTTGAATCATAAAGATTAGTATAGAAAGTTGAAATGGTTGGAGACGTTCCTTCATACGTCACCTTCTTTCTTCTTTTTTTGTATTTGTTAGTACCGTTGTCACTTTTTTATATTAAAAATGTCCTCTTATGATCAGCTTTTTAACGTTGAAGAAATTGTCATAATATAAGGTGTTATCAAATTGGTTAAGTGGATGATTACAATACCCAATGTAAAAAATATTTCTAATCATAAATAATCCTTCAATCATAAATAAATAAGGAATGATCCAACAATTCCAATAGTTAGTACAATTTTTGTACAGTCAAAAGAGTTCCCTACATATGAAAGTGACTATCATCACTAGTAACTTCTGTTTAAAAAATCATTTAGACTTTTATTCGGAAGCGGTCTTTTCAGGGTGCCTTCTTCGTACGCAATATTTTCTATTATTTACCATTTAGTTGCAAATATGCACCTTGAAATCCCTTTCATGTTGGTGGTACAATTTCATTAAATTTTTGAACTGTTTTTTTATCTTTAGAAGAATAACTTTTGAACATAAATACATCTACATAAAAAAAAACGACCCAAACCTGAGTCGTCTCTACCTATCTATTAATCAACCGATTCCTAAATTGTTTCGGAGATTCATTTGCATACTTCTTAAACACCCTACTAAAATAATTCGGATCTTTATAACCAACCTCATAACAAATTTCTTTTAAGTTCAATCGATCATCCTGCATTAGCTTTTTCGCTTGTTCAATTCGCACTTTCATCACAAAATCACTAAATGTTTCACCGGTTTTCTTTTTAAACATTTTGCTAAAGTAGAAAGAGTTTAGGTTTACATGGTTTGCGATTTGTACAAGCGAGATGTAGAATAAACATTAGGGATATTTTATGCCAACTACATAAAAATATCCGAATAATAGACCCTTTTTTTAAGTGTCTATTATTCGGATTACGTTTCAAATCACCAAAGGGCTCTTTGATCATAAAACCTTTTAAAAATTTGTGTCAAAGATATTTTTTGATTAAGGGATCTTATAGGTATGAATCTTAAATTGATCACCTTTATAATCTGCATAAAGGGTAACCACATCATCTGATTTCAAATCATTGAGATTTGCCCTTAGGTAGAGACCATAACTTGTTTTGGATCCAGTGGAATAATACCATACTCCGTTAGTATATTCCATTAAATATTTATCATTCAAGTATACAAAAAAATTAGCTTGGCTTGGGTAAGGATTATTTACATCATACCTAATGTATCCACCAATTCCTTTAACTACATTTACACTGTAAAATGCTGGTGAAAAATAGAGTACATAAGCTTGATTTAATGGAACTAGTTTGGAAGGTCCAGGCGCGTTTGTAGGTTCCATAGCTGCTATAGTATCTATAGGCAGAATATTTGTAGGTTCTTTTAATTTGTTTCTTTGACTATTTGTGAATAAGTTATTTGCAGTAAAAAGTTTTTGTGCCATGTTAACTTGCCATTGTAATACGGAAGTGTCTATCGTTCCTACTAAATCATTCACTTGTTTATTTGCCGAATCTATCGTTTCTTGAGTAGTTGACGGATTTAATTCAGTTTGAGTATTATCTGTGAATAATAGTTTATTGTTAAGTGCCGTTTGGGCAGCAACATCTTGAGTTGTTACAGTATATTGCTTAATTGGGTATGGGGTACCACTAGTTGTAACTATCATTAACTTAATAATATCTCCTACTTTAAGCGTATCATTATGCTGATATACTTTCATTCCATAACTAGTAGTAGCCTTATAAGCTTGTTCATTCATAGTGTCATATGAACCTGAATCCCCATTTGAGTACATAAAGAATGCATTTACATCGTTAATCATTACTCTAGCACCTTTTGCTTCAGAAAAAACGGAATTTAATTTCATTCCAAATTCGATACCACCACCTGGCCCCGCACCGATAGCTAAATGGTTAACTGATGGTAAGAAATACATTTGATATGCAGTCACAATATCTGCATTTAATCTAGTTTTGTCTGAACCTTCAGGAAGGACATTGATTTTCATTTGCGCTGCATCAATTACACTTGCGTTCACTCCTGACTTTAATATCTTCTTGGTACAATAATCACCAAATAAGTTATAAGTTGCTGTTTTAGCGTCATTGATATTAATGGCTGTATTGATTAGATTCTGTAAAGCTGTTCGAGCTGCTCCAGCAATA
>Ga0102589_1002621_pt1 | contig 20190 bp, 20 predicted proteins | sample AraplaMF_Col_mLB_FD_76858 | JGI IMG/M metagenome (GOLD analysis project Ga0102589, IMG submission 76858) | Arabidopsis root microbial communities from the University of North Carolina, USA - plate scrape MF_Col_mLB | ecosystem: Host-associated > Plants > Roots > Endosphere | place: USA... | reverse complement strand
AGTCCATCGTGATCGACGACAGCAACAACTCGCTGGAGGGCTTGCGCGACGCGATCAACAAGAGCACCGACATCGGCGTGACGGCCAGCATTGTCAATGACGGCGGCGCCTCGCCCTACCGCCTGGTGCTGACCTCCAAGGAAACCGGCGAGGCTTCGAGCATGCGCATTTCCGTGGCCGGCGACGCCAGCCTGCAAGGCCTGCTCAAGTACGACGCGTCGGGCGCGCAGGCCTTGCGGCAGACGGCGGCGGCCGGCAATGCGGCGCTCAAGGTCAACGGCATCCCGGTGACCTCCAAGACCAACACGGTGGTCGACGCCGCGCCCGGCGTGACCATGACGCTGGCGAAGACCGGCACCAGCACCTTGACGGTGAGCCGCGACACCTCGGCAGTGGAGGCGGCCATCAACGGTTTCGTCACGGCCTACAACAGCCTGCAGACCACGGCGGCGCAGCTGACCAAATACGACACCGAAAAGCAGACCGGCGCGGCCCTGGTCGGCGACTCGACGCTGCGCACCATACAGACGCGCATACGCGCGGCGCTCAACACGCCGCAGGCCGGCGAGCTCAAGGTGCTGTCGCGGGTCGGCGTGAGCTTCCAGAAGGACGGCACCCTGGCCTTCGACGCGTCCAAACTCAAGGCCGCGTTCGCGGACAAGCAGGGCGCGGTGGCCGAGCTGTTCGCCGGCAACGGAACAAGCGGCGGCATCGGCAAGCAGGTCTCTTCGCTGCTGGACGGCTTCACCAGCAGCACCGGCATGATCAGCGCGGCCGCGACCGGCGTGGAGACCACGCTGAAGTCGCTGGACAGCCAGTACGCCGCGACCCAGAGCCGGGTGGACGCGACGATCGCGCGCTACAAGGCGCAGTTCACCCAGCTGGACCTGCTGGTCTCGCGCATGAACTCCACCGCCAACTACCTCACGCAGCAGTTCGCCAACATGAGTTCGAGCAAGAAATAAGCAAGCCGGCCGGTCGCCATTCACCATGCACACCCAACCCCACACCCAACCTTTTACCTACCACCCGGGCGCCAATGCCTATGCCAAGGTCGGCACCGAAAGCGCGGCCATGAGCGCCTCGCCGCACCAGCTGATCACCATGCTGTTCGACGGCGCCAAGACGGCCATCGCGATGGCGCGCCACCACATGGCGAACAAGGACATCAGCGCCAAGGGCCAGGCGATTTCCAAGGCCATCAACATCGTCGACAACGGCCTGAAGGCGAGCCTGGACGCGGACGCCGCGGGCGCGGCCGGCGCCCAGCTGGTGGCGGACCTGTCGGCGTTTTACGCTTACGTCACGCAGCGCCTGCTGTACGCCAACCTGCGCAACGACCCGGCGCTGCTGGACGAGGCCGACCGGTTGCTGGACAGCGTGAGCTCGGCCTGGCGCGAGATCGATCCGCAGCGGCCGCGGCCGCTTCAGGTGCCGGCCGCGCCCGCGGTGTCGCGTTTTTCCACGGGGGCTTGAGGCATGGGATCACAAAGTGAAGTGATGCACTGCTACGAGCAGATCGCCCCGCTGACCGAGCGCATGCTGGTGCTGGCGCGCGCCAAGCAGTGGGGCGAGCTGCCCCGGCTGGAAGGGCAGTGCAGCAGCATGGTGGAGCGCCTGAAGGACATAGAGCCGCTGAGCACGCTGGACGAGGCGCAGTCGGCGCGCAAGTATGTGCTGCTGGGCCGCATCAGCGCCAACTCGAGTGAAATCGTCGGCATGATCATGCCCCAGCTGTCCAAGCTGGTCGGCGTCATGAAAAGCCTGGACCGGCAGCGCAGCCTGCACAAGGCTTACGGCCAGCCGGACGACGCCTACCTGCCATGAGCGGCGTGACGCCTCTGGTGGATACCTTGCTGGCCACGCGGCTGGGGCAGCGCGTGGACCTGGTACCGCTGAAGGCGCAGGCTGAAATCGCCGGCCCGGGCGCCGTGGCGAATGTGCAGAAGGTGGACAACGACATCCGCCTGCCTTCGCGCGAGGCATTGCAGCGCGAGCTGGGCGTGGGCCTCTTCGGCCTCTGTGGCCGTGACGGCGTTCCGGCAAGCCTGGCCCCTGTCAGGGTGGAAGGCGCCGTCACCTTGAGCGCCGCCGCGCGCACGGTCAGCGCACTGCTGGAGCTCCCGGTGGGCAGCACGCCCGCCGTGCGCGGCCAGGCGGCGCTGCAAGCCGACATGCGAGCCTCCGCGGTGCCGTTGCTGGCGGCCGCCCTGGCGCGCACGGTGGCCGAATCCGGCCTTTTTTACGAATCGCATTTGCAGCAATTCACAGCCGGCCAGCGCACGCTGGCGCAGCTGGCGCGCGAGCCGCAGGCCGGCCTGGCCTTGCCGGCCGCCGCGCAGCCGCCGGATGTGAGCCCTCCCTTGCCGCCTGGCGCTGCCGGTTCGACGCTTGTTTCTCTCGCGCTGCTGCTGGAGGGAATGGCGGCGCTGCCGTCCGTTCCACCTGCTCCATCCGCTGTGACTGAGGCCGGGCCGCTGCCGCAAACGCCGGAGATCCCGGAGGTGCCGGAAAAACCGGAAGCGGCCGCGCCTTCATTGGCCGCGCCCCTGGGCAAAGCCGGCCAGCCCGTGACCTACGGACCCGGCGGCCTGCCGGAGCCAGCACCAGCCAGCCCGCACGATTTTTCACTGCCAGATGCCGACCTGCCTGTTTCCAGCGCCGCGCCGGCGGACAGCGCGCGCGCCGGCCACCCCGCGGCGGCGATACACCCTGAAGCCCTGGGCCTGGTGCGCCAGCAGCTCGACATGCTGGCGCAGCCGGTGTTCCGCTGGAGCGGCGAGGGCTGGCCCGGCGTTCCCATGGACTGGGAGATATGCCAGGAACGCCAGGAGCCCGAACCAGGCCGCGAGCGCCAGGCCGGCGAGGGCGGCGTGGGAACGGCGCCCGCCGCCTGGGTCACCCGCATGACGCTGCGGCTGCCCCGGCTGGGAACGCTGGACGTGCGACTGGGGCTCAGCGGCACGGCGCTGCAGCTGCGCCTGGACGCCTCTCGGGACGGCACGGCGGCCGTGCTGAACCAGGCCGGCGACCAGCTGTCGCAGCGCCTGCAAAGCGTGGGGCTGGCGCTGACGGATTTGCGCATAGGCGGCGCAGCTGGTATCGCCGATCCCGCAGATTCGGCGGATTCAGGGGGAAATGGCAATGCCTGACAGGTCGTCTGACGACAGGGAAGCCGGCCGGGGCGGCAGCCCGCAAGGCCCCCGCGCCGAAGCCGTGGCGCTGTCCCTGGGCGCCGCCGGCGAGGCGCCAACCGTGGTGGCCAAGGGTTATGGGGCGGTCGCCGAGGCCATTGTCCAGCGCGCAAAAGACAGCGGACTCTATGTTCACGCCTCCCTGGAATTGGTGAAATTGTTAATGCATGTAGATCTGGACAGCAGAATTCCGCCAAATTTGTACCTCGCTGTTGCAGAAATGCTCACATGGGTCCATCAATTAGAAAATGAAGAAACGAATACTTAAACATTAGTCAGTCGATTTTCTATCCATCTGAAATACCCATATTTTCATTAAATTCTTCGGTTCATTACTAAATTTTCCTGTTTTATCGCTTAAATGTTACTTAATTGATAAATTTGATTTGTTCATGTAATTGTCAATTTAATGTGTTAAAAATTGCAATTGAGGGGAAGTCGTACGACAAGCCGCTCAATCAATCTGTGACAGGTGACGAAATTGACTGTGATGGATGACTCGTTCACCGCTCTACATGCAAATTTTGAAAGAACAGGAACGCAACGTGATTGACACTGGTACCGCCAACGACATTGGCGATTTGAATTTGGCCTACCTGCTGCTCGCAAAGCGGCTGGTGACGGAAGACATTGCGCTGGCGATGTACCGGCTCGGCATGAGCCGGGAGCTGGCTGACCTGCTGGGCAGCCTGTCGCTTTCCCAGATTGTGAAATTGGCGGGCTCCAGCCTGCTGCTCTGCCGTTTCCGCTTCGACGACCATCCCATGCTGTCGGCGCTGACCCTGGAAGGCAAGAACCCGGCGCTGCAGCAGGCGCATGCCGCGATCCTGTTGTCAGGCCAGCAGCTTGAGGCGGTCCGGTGATGTCCCGCGTTCCGGCCTCGAGCCGCTCCTTGCCCGGAAATCGCCATGGCCGGTAAAAGCGTCATCGTGGAGGCCAGGGAAATCCACCTGGCCATGGACCTGATCAAGCTGGGCGCCCGCCTGCAGTTCCTGGAGGCCGAAACCAGCCTGAGCCGGGACCGGCTGATCAAGCTCTACAAGGAGCTCAAGGGGACCTCCCCGCCCAAGGGCCTGCTGCCCTTTTCGACGGACTGGTTCATGACCTGGCTGTCCAACATCCACTCGTCGATGTTCTACAACATCTACCGCTTCATGGTGGTCCACGGCGGCTGCACCCGCATCAACGCCATCATCAAAAGCTACCGCCTGTACATCGAGCAGGTGCAGCAGCAGGGCGGCGAGCCGGTGCTGGACTTCACGCGGGCCTGGACGCTGGTGCGTTTTTTCGACAGCGACATGCTGCAGCTGAGCACCTGCACGCGCTGCACGGGCCTGTTTGTCGCCCATGCCCATGACTCGCAGAGCAACTATGTGTGCGTGCTGTGCCGCCCGCCCTCGCGCGCCGGCAAGACCCGCCCCTCGGGCGCCAAGCGCGACGAGGCCGAAGGCGGCAGCCCTGCGGCCGCCGGCGGAACGCCCGCGATCTCCTCGTCGCAGTGGCTTGCCAATGTGATGAACAGCTCGCGCACCGCCTGAGGGCGGGGCAGCTTTCTTTTTACCGATCCGCTGGAGAACCCCATGCTTGTCATCATCGGCTACCTCGTCGTCGTCGCCTCCGTCTTTGGCGGCTACGCCATGATGGGCGGGCATTTCGGGGTGCTGTACCAGCCGCTGGAGTTGCTCATCATCGGCGGGGCCGCCGTGGGCGCCTTCGTCGCGGGCAACGACGGCCGCACCATACGCGCCACCCTGAAAGAGCTGCCCAAGCTGCTGGCCAACTCGAAAAAACACGACAAGGCGCTCTACATGGAGCTGCTGGCCCTGCTGTACGTGCTGCTGTCCAAGGGCCGCAAGGATGGCATGATGGCGCTGGAGTCCGAGATCGACGACCCGCACAACAGCCCGCTGTTCGCGCCCTACACCGTGATCCTGGGCGACGCGCGGGTGCTGGAGTTCCTGACCGACTACCTGCGCCTGATCGTGAGCGGCAACACCGACCCCTTCGAGATCGAGCAGCTCATGGAGCACGAACTCGAAACCTACAAGCATGAGGCGGAGGTCCCCGCCCACAGCCTGGCGCGCGTGGGCGACGCGCTGCCGGCCCTGGGCATCGTGGCGGCCGTGCTGGGCGTGGTGCATGCGCTGGCCTCGGCCGACCTGCCGCCGGCCGAGATGGGCCAGCTGATCGCGCATGCCATGGTCGGCACTTTCCTGGGCATCCTGCTGGCCTACGGCTTTGTGTCGCCGCTGGCCACGCTGATAGAGCACAAGGTGGCGGAGTCGCTCAAGGCCTACCAGTGCATCAAGGTCACGCTGATGGCCAGCCTCAACGGCTATGCGCCGCAGCTCGCGGTGGAGTTCGGCCGCAAGATTTTGTACTCGACCGAGCGGCCGTCCTTCACCGAGCTGGACGGCCATGTGCGCGAGGTCAAGGCGCGCTGAGGCGGCTGGCCAACGCAACCCGGCGACATTTCCATGAGCGAGACCGCGCGCAGAATCATCGTCATACGGCGCCCCGTGAAGGCGGCCGCCCACCATGGCGGCGCCTGGAAGATCGCGTTCGCCGATTTCATGACGGCCATGTTCGCCTTCTTCCTGGTGCTGTGGATTCTGAGCATCTCATCGCCCAAGCAGCTCGAGGGCATCGCCGACCAGTTCAAGATGCCGCTGAAGGTGGCGATTGCCGGCGGCAAAAAAAGCAGCACCAGCACCCAGGTGATTCCCGGCGGCGGCGCCGACCCCAGCCATGCGGACGGCGAAGTCCGGCAGGCGGCCGCCGACAGCGGCAAGGACCCGGACGACGGCCAGCGCCTGGAAGCGCTCAAGGAGCGGCTGGACAGCGTGATCGAGTCCAGCCCGGTGCTCAGGCAGTTCCGGCCCCAGCTGCTGATCGACATCACGCCCGAGGGCCTGCGCATCCAGATCGTCGACAGCAACAACCGGCCCATGTTCGATCGTTCCAGCGCCGTGGTGGTGAGCTATATGCGCAGCATCCTGCGCGAGATCGGCCCGGTGCTCAACGAGCAGCCCAACAAGCTCACGCTGTCCGGCCACACCGACGCCACCGTGTACTCGCAGGGCGACAAGTCCTACAGCAACTGGGAGCTGTCGGCCGACCGGGCCAATGCCTCGCGGCGCGAGCTGGTGGCAGGCGGCATGCAGGACGGCAAGATCCTGCGCGTCATGGGGGTGTCGTCCAGCGTGCACCTGAACAACGACGACCCTTACGCGGCAGTCAACCGGCGCATCAGCATCCTGGTGCTGAACAAGCGCGCCCAGGCCGACATCGAAAACGGCAATGCCGCGACCGCCAGCGCACCCTTGCTCGCGGTGGGCAAGGGCGCCAGGGCCGCCAACGGCGCCGGCTCCGTGATCAAGCCGGTCGGCGCGCCGCAGGCCCTGAACCCCAGCCCCGCCAAACCTGAAAGCCGGACCTGATGAGCAAAAAAACCATCCTGGTGGTCGACGATTCGGCCGTGATGCGCCACCTCAACTCCGCCGTCCTCGAAGAGGGCGGCTACCAGGTGCTGCTGGCCGGCGACGGCCAGGCCGCGCTGGAGCGGATCGTGGACACCCCCGTGGACCTGGTGCTGACCGACTGGACCATGGTCCCCATGGACGGCTGCGAGCTCACGCGGCGGCTGCGCGCGCGGCCCGATTCCGCGGCCCTGCCCATCCTGGTGCTCAGCACCCTGAGCAACGAGGCCAGCAAAGCCGACGCGCGGCAGGCCGGCGCCACCGGCTGGCTGTGCAAACCGATAGAGCCCGAAACACTGCTGGCCGTGGTGGGCAGCCTGATGAACCCGGCGCGGGCCTGAGGCCGGCGCGGCAGCCAACAAGAGAAACCTTCCCCCTATGGACATCACCCAGTTCTACCAGACATTTTTTGAAGAAGCCGACGAGTTGCTGGCCGAGATGGAGCAGCTGTTCCTGGGCTTGGACCTGGAGGCGCCCGACGGCGAACACCTCAACGCGGTGTTCCGCGCCGCGCATTCCATCAAGGGCGGCGCGGCCACCTTCGGTTTTGCCGCGCTGACCGACACCACCCACCTGCTGGAAAACCTGCTGGACCGGGCGCGCCACGGCGAGCTCAAACTCAATACCAAGATGATGGATGCCTTTCTGGAGACCAAGGACGTGTTGCAAAAACAATTGAGCGCCTACAGGGCCGGCGCCGAGCCCGAAGCCGGCATGGTGGCCGAGATCTGCGCGGTGCTGCAGCAGCTCGCGCTGGAAGCCGGCGGAACGCCGCCCGCGCCGCCTGTTATTGCCGCGCCACCAGCGCCCGTGGCCGCACCGCAGGCGGAAGCCGCGGCCGATGCCGGCCCCGCAACCGAGCGGACCCTGAAGGTGCGCTTTTCCAAGGTGTCGGAGAACGACTGCAAGCTGCTCAGCGAGGAGATGGCCAACCTGGGCCAGGTGACGGCGCAGACCCAGGAAGAGGGCAGCCTGACGATCTGGCTCAAGACCGGCTGCGACGGCAACGACGTGATCGCGGTCTGCTGCTTCATCATCGAGGCCGAGCAAATCGATATCCATGAAGAGGGCGCGCCCGCTGCGCCAGCCCAGCCGGTCGCGGCGCCGCAAGCTGAAGCGGCCGCGCCGCAGCCTGCGAGCCAGTCCGCGCCCGCCGCCGCAGGCGCGCCGGCACCGGCCGCCGCCGCTGTGCAGAACAAGGAGTCGAGCTCGATACGCGTGGACGTCGAAAAAGTCGACCAGATCATCAACCTGGTCGGTGAGCTGGTGATCACCCAGTCCATGCTGACGCAGACCGCCTCCCTGTTGGACCCGGTGGTGCACGAGCGCTTGCTCAGCGGCATGGGCCACCTGGAGCGCAATGCGCGCGACCTGCAGGAATCGGTCATGTCCATACGCATGATGCCCATGGACTATGTGTTCAGCCGCTTCCCGCGCCTGATCCGCGACCTCTCGGCCAAGCTCGGCAAGCAGGTGCAGCTGGTCACGGTCGGCAAGGAAACCGAACTCGACAAAAGCCTGATCGAGCGCATCATCGACCCCATCACCCACCTGGTGCGCAACAGCCTGGACCACGGCATCGAGGGCCCGGAGCGCCGCGCCTACGCCGGCAAGGACCCGGTAGGCCGGCTGACGCTGTCGGCCCAGCACCAGGGCGGCAGCATCGTGATCGAGGTCAAGGACGACGGCGGCGGGCTGGTGCGCGAAAAAATCCTGGCCAAGGCCTTGCAGCAGGGCATGCCGGTCAGCGAGTCCATGCCGGACGAGGACGTGTGGCAGCTGATCTTCGCGCCGGGATTTTCCACGGCCGAAGCAATCACCGACGTGTCGGGCCGCGGCGTCGGCATGGACGTGGTCAAGCGCAACATCCATGAAATGGGCGGCCATGTGGAGATCGCCTCGGTTCAGGGCAAGGGCACGACGATACGCATCGTGCTGCCGCTGACGCTGGCCATCCTCAACGGCATGTCGGTCAAGGTCGGCGAGGAGGTCTACATCCTGCCGCTGAACTACGTCATCGAATCGCTGCAGCCGCTGGACAAGGACGTGCACTCCATCACCGCCGACGAGCACGTCATGCATGTGCGCGGCGAATACCTGGCTTTGCTCGAGCTGCACAAGCTCTTCGACGTGGCCGGCGCGGTGCGTGTGCCCACCCAGGGCATTGCCGTCATCGTGCAGGCCGAAGGCACGCGCTTTGCGCTGCTGGTCGACCAGCTCGTGGGCCAGCACCAGGTCGTGGTGAAAAACCTGGAAACCAACTACCGCAAGGTGCCCGGTATTTCAGGCGCGACCATCCTGGGCGACGGCAATGTCGCGCTGATCATCGACGTGGCGGCGGTGCAGCGCGCCAACCGCGACAAGGCGGCCCAGCGCGGCCAGGCGCGCCCGGCGCTGGTGGCGGCTGCGGCGGCAGCCGCATCGCGCGCGCTGGAGGTGGCCATGGCGGCTTGATGCCCCCGGCGGTGCCCAGGCCACGCCGGGCGCCAAGACGGTCAAATTTTGGGCATCCGGCGGCACGCCAGTGCCGGCGCGGCTCCGCGGGCCTGTGCAAAGGTTTATCCACAGGGTAGCCCACAGCAACTGAGGGTAAGTTTTGCATGCGGTGGGGCGGCCGCCGCAGGCGCGCCAGGCGGGACCGGCCACGGTTTTGTATGCCTATGTATCCGCGCAGGCCGCGGATACAGCCGCATGCCATGAGGCGGGGCCGGCGACACAGCGCGGATACGCAAGGGCGGTTCAATCACGAGGTGCCCACTCCTGAACCCGCCCAACCATGAGCTTCCTCATTCTTGCCTTTGCCGCCGGTGTGCTGACCATCGTCAGCCCCTGCATTCTTCCGGTCCTGCCTTTTGTGCTGGCGCGTGCCGACCGGCCCTTTCTGCGCAACGGCCTGCCCATGCTGCTGGGCATGGCCCTGGCTTTTACCGCGGTGGCCACGCTGGCCGCTGTGGGCGGCGGCTGGGCGGTGCAGGCCAATGAATATGGGCGTGTCGCGGCGCTGGGGCTCCTCGCCGTATTTGCGCTGACGCTGATGTTTCCGGGCCTGGCCGACCGCCTGGCTCGGCCTGTGGTGGCACTGGGCGCGCGCATGGCCTCTTCCGGTGAAGGCGGTGAAGGCGGTGAAGGCGGGAACCCTTCGCTGCTGTCCTCGCTGGTACTGGGCGCGGCCACTGGTTTGTTGTGGGCGCCCTGCGCGGGCCCGGTGCTGGGCCTGATCCTTACCGGCGCGGCCATCCAGGGCGCGAACGCGGGCACCTCCTTGCTGCTGCTGGCCTATGCGGGCGGGGCGGCCGTTTCGCTGGCGCTGTCGCTGCTGGTGGGCGGGCGCGTGTATGCGCTGCTGCGGCGTTCGCTGGGTGTGAGCCAGTGGGCCAGGCGCGCCATGGGCGCGGCGGTGCTGGCCGGTGTGGCGCTGATCGCCACGGGGCTGGACACCGGGCTGCTGAGCCAGTTGTCGTTGGGCAGCACCTCAAAAATTGAGCAGGCGCTGATCAATGTCTTTCAAACGCAGGCGCCGCGCGATGGGCCAACGACTGTGACCGATGCCCTCCCGCTCGCCGCCGCAAAAGCCGAAACTGCGCCGGCCTCCACAGCAGCCTGGCAGGACAGCACCTTCGCGCCGCTGGCCGGCGCCACCGGCTGGATCAACACGGCGCCGCTGGCTGGCGCGGACCTGCGCGGCAAGGTGGTGCTGGTCGATTTCTGGACTTACTCGTGCATCAACTGCCTGCGCACCCTGCCTTATATCCGTGCCTGGGCCGACAAATACCGCGAGGCCGGCCTGGTCGTGCTGGGTGTGCATTCGCCGGAGTTCGCATTTGAAAAAAACGAAAGCAACGTGCGCAGGGCCGTCAAGGACTTGGGGCTGGCTTATCCCGTGGCCATCGACAGCCGGCATGCGATCTGGCGCGGCTTTGACAACCAGGCCTGGCCGGCGCTGTATTTTGTCGATGCCCAGGGCAGGGTGCGCCACCAGGTGTTTGGCGAAGGGCAGTACGAGGCTTCCGAACGCCTGATCCAGAAACTGCTGGCCGAAAGAAACGGCCAGGGCGTGCGCGATGCCGGCCTGGTCGCGGTGCGGGGCGAGGGCGCGCAGGCCGCGCCCGGCGACCGGGTGCTGTCGGGTGAGACCTATGTAGGCCATGAGCGCGCCGTCAACTTCGTGCCGGCCGGCGGCCTGCAGGCCGACCGCGCGCAGCGCTACGAAGCGGCCGCGAGCGTGGCGCTGAACCACTGGACCTTGGGCGGGCAGTGGCTGGTGGAAGCCGAGCGCGCCGTCGCGGTACAGGCCGGGGCGCGCCTGGCTTACCGTTTTCGCGCACGCGACCTGCATCTGGTGCTGGGCCGCGATGCTGGCGCCGCGCCGGTGCGCTTTCGTGTGCGGGTCGACGGCAAGCCGCCGGCCCAAAGCCACGGCACCGACATCGCGGCGGACGGCAGCGGCGTGATCGACGCGCACCGGCTGTACCAGCTGGTCAGGCTGCCGGCCTCGGCGGGCGACCACTTGTTCGAGATCGAGTTCCTGGATCCCGGTGCGCATGTGTATGCCTTTACCTTTGGCTGAACATCATGAAAAAACTCTGGTTCGCCTTGACCTTCTTCGCAGGCGGCTTCGCGCATGAGCTGCGCAACCCGCTCAGTTGCCAGTGCATCAGCTCCCGGCCTGCGGTCGTGTGGCGCTCGGGCCGCGAGCCTGGCTGATCGCCGCACAAGAGGTGCGGGAAATTTGTACCGCAGTGTGTCCAGCGGCCTTGCGCGTACAGAACATTGCGTTGCCGAGATATCAGCGACAAACCGGCGCCTTGTAATTCATCTGTGCTTCGCGAATGCCAGGGGCTCTTTCCCGACGCATCTTTTTTTTTACCCTCCACAAGGAAACACCATGACCACCATCAACCATCTCGACAAAGTCCTGTACACGGGCAAGACCCACACCACCGGCGGGCGCAACGGCGAATCCCGCAGCGCCGACGGCCGCCTGGACATCAAGCTGTCCCCACCCGGCAGCGCCGGCCAGGGCACCAACCCCGAACAGCTGTTCGCGGCCGGCTGGTCGGCCTGTTTTATCGGCGCCATGGGCCGCGCCGCCGCCGCGCAAAAAGTCAGCCTGCCGGCCGGCGTGGCCGTCGATGCCGAGGTGGACCTGGGCACGGCCGGCGAGGCCTTTTTCCTGCAGGCGCGCCTGAATGTCATGCTTCCGGGCCTGGACAGCGCGACGGCGCGTGCCATCGTGGATGCCGCCCACCAGCTGTGCCCTTACTCCAAGGCTACGCGCGGCAATATCGATGTGGAGATCAACCTGGTCTAAGTCCGTATCACGCACAGGCAAAGCCGGCCTGTCCGATCACTCGGGCAGGCCGGCTTTTTTCATGTCAGGGTTCAACAGGCGAAGCGGCCGGCATCACCAGCCGCGCGGCCAGCCCGCCGCCGGTCCGGTTGGCCAGGCTCAGGCGGGCGCCTATGGATGCGGCCAGCTGCTGCGCGATGGCCAGGCCCAGGCCGGTGCCGCCGGTATCACGGTTCCTGGAACTTTCCACGCGGTAAAAGGGCTGCAGCACCGCCTCGAGTTCAGATTCGGGGATGCCGGGCCCGCGGTCCAGCACCAAGATCTCTATGGCCTGGTCGGCATTGACTTGCACCGCCAGCTCGACCTCTTTGCCGAACTTGAGCGCGTTGTCGCTGAGATTGCCCAGGATGCGGCGCAACGCCAGCGGCCGGCCCATCACGGGCCGGCCGACCCGCCCGCTCACCGTGACTTGTTTACCGGCGTCCTCGTAATCGCAGCGCAGGGTGTCCAGCAGGGCGTCGAGGTCCACCCTGCGCGGCGCCTCGTCGGCGCCATGCAGGCTGCGCGCATAGGCCAGCGCCTCGCGCACCAGGGCCACCATTTCATCGAGGTCGTGCTGCAGCTTGCCGCGCTGTTCTTCGTCGTCCATCAGGTCGGTGCGCAGGCGCATGCGCGTGATCGGCGTCTGCAGGTCGTGCGAAATGGCGGCCAGGATTTGTGTGCGCTCGGCCAGGTAGCCGGCAATGCGCCGCTGCATGGCGTTGAAGGCGCTGGAGGCGCGCGCCACCTCGGTCGGGCCGCCTTCGGGCAGCGTCGTTCCCTTGAGGTCGGGACCCAGCGCATCGGCCGCATGGGCCAGCCGCCGCAGCGGCTGGGTTGCGATGCGCACCGCAAAAAAAGCGCAGACGGCCAGCAGCGACAGCTGCAGCAGCAGCAACGCCGGCAGCCAGGGCGAGATCGGCGTGGCCGCGGCCCAGAGGTTGATGGTGACCGGCGCGCCGTCGCTCAGGCGCAGGTGGATGTGCACACGCTTGGGGTCGCCCGGAATGGCATTGACCGTGACCTGGTAGCGCTTGTCCACCGCGTGGGCGATCGATGCGCTGACGCGCGCGACGATTTCGTTGTCGCCGCCCTGGTCGGTGATGCCGCCGTCCAGCTGGTAGCGGTAGTTCTTGCGGTCTATCAGCGGCAGCCAGTTGGGGCGCTCGGCCGGCGGCACGCGGTCCAGGATGGCGACGGAGCTGGTAATGTCTTTTTCGAGGTTGTCCAGCATCAGGTCGCGGCCCACCAGGCCGCGCTCATACATCACCAGCAGGTAGGACATGGCCTGGGCCGCCAGTATGCCCAGCAGCAGGATCAGCATCAGCCGCGCGAACAGGCTGTGCGGCCAGCGCGGCCGGGCGCCTGGGTGGGTTGGCGTCATGCGGACTCCGCCCGGCCCTGCACCGCGGCGCTGAACACATAACCCTCGCTGCGCACCGTCTTGATGTAGCGCGGCTCGCGCGCCCCGTCGCCCAGGCGCTGGCGTAGCCGGCTCACCAGCAGGTCGATGGAGCGCTCGAACAGTTCGGCGTCGCGGCCCTGCGTGAGGTTGAGCAGCTGGTCGCGGTTGAGCACGCGCTGCGGATGGTCCAGGAAGACGCGCAGCAGCCGGTATTCGGCGCCGCTGAGCGGCACCAGCGTGCCGCTGGCGTCCAACAGGTGGCGGCCGGTGGTGTCGAGCTGCCAGTCGCCGAAGCTCAGCAGGTGGGACGGTTCCTCCACCTGCAGATTCGGCGGCAGCATGCGCGTGCGGCGCAGCACCGAGCGTATGCGCGCCAGCAGCTCGCGCGCCGCGAAAGGCTTGGCCAGGTAGTCGTCCGCGCCCATCTCCAGGCCCAGGATGCGGTCGGCTTCCTCGTTGCGCGCGGTCAGCATCAGGATGGGAATGGCCTTGTGCTTGCCGGCGCGCAGGTCGCGGCACAGCGTGAGGCCGTCCTCGCCGGGCAGCATCAGGTCCAGCACGATGAGGTCCACGGCCGCGTTCTCCAGCGCCGCGCGCATGTGCCGGCCCGACTCCGCCTTGGTCACGCGCAGGCCGTTTTTTTCAAGGTAGCTGCCCAGCAGCTCCCGGATCTCGCGATCGTCGTCAACTATGAGGATATGGTCTGGCTGCTGCTGCATGGCTGTCCTGGAAAAATGCGTGACCCCGGCATTTTGCGCCAGGCCCCGGGGCCGGGCGGGCTTATTGGGCCAGCAGCGCCTGTATGGTTTTCTCGGTCTCGGCGTAGCTTCCCTCGCCGAAATGGCTGTAGACAATCATGCCTTTTTTGTCGACCAGGTAAATCGCGGGCCAGTAGTTGTTGCTGAAGGCGCGCCAGGTGGCATAGCTGTTGTCCTGCGCCACGGCATGTTGTATGCCCAGGCGCTCCATCGCGGCCTTCACGTTCTTCGTCGATTTTTCATACGCGAACTCCGGCGTGTGCACACCCACCGTTACCAGGCCCTGGCTTTTGTACTTCTCATGCCAGGACTTCACGGCCGGCAGGTGGTTCAGGCAGTTGATGCAGGTGTAGGTCCAGAAATCGACCAGCACCACTTTGCCCTGAAGGTCCGCCATGCGCAGCGGCGCGGAGTTGAGCCAGGTGTCTATGCCCGCGAACTCCGGCGCCACAGCGGGCGCGCGGCCCAGCGAAAAGAAGGCCGATGCATCGGGCATGGCAAAGGCGGCGGCTGTGGCGGCGGCAGCGGTGGCCAGGAATTGGCGGCGAGCGGTCATGGTCGGGTCCTCAAGAAGTGGGGTGGCAGGCGGCGACAAGGGAAATCGCCAGCCCATGCAGGCATTGGAATGCGCTGAGGTATCCCCGGTGTGTCCTGTGCGGGCCGGTGCGTATGGGTGGGTATCGGGGGAGGGTGTGGATACAGTGGAATACAAAAAGGCCGGTTCGCAACCGGCAGGGACGACCCCTGCGCTCACATAGTCTGCGATGCTTTTAACAGGCCATCGGCGAGAAGTTCAATTTCCTCGCGCATGGCCAGGCATTCCAGCCATGCAGGTGGGATGGAGCGGATGCCGTAGTGGGCACCTGCTATTTGTCCACAAATGGCGGCTGTCGTATCTGCATCATCGCCCAGATTCGCCGCTGCCAGGACGGCCTCCTCAAAAGACGCGGTGTGAGCAAAACACCAAAGGGCGGCCTCCAGCGCCTCAACACAATAACCGGACCCTTTGATAGCTTCCCGTGGTTTGTGGATAAATTCCGCCGCGGCAATCGCGGCCACCTTGGCGGACAAAGGCTCGGGTACGGTGGTTGCAAAAATGGCTTCTTTGGTGGCGCCCATCAACGCGGCGCGAAGTTGCAGGCCAAACAGGCGCGAGCACTCGATGGCTTCCTGTGCGCCATGCGTTGTGCGCGTGCTTTCGCCGGCAAAGCGAAAAGTATCGGCTTCGCTTTGGCGAAAAAACATGGGGACAGGCGCCAGGCGCATCAAGGCGCCGTTTCCGGCGGTCCCGGGGTCGGATTGGCCGGCGAAAGGATCCCGGGTCAAGAGATAGTGATTGAGTGCCGTTGCCACAGTAATGCCTATGTCGAAGCACCTGCCATTGCTGCTCATATATCCGACGCTGCGCCAATTGCAGTAGCGGTTCATCTGGTCGGTGGGGTTGAAACCGCTGCAGTGCATAAGGCTCGCCGCCAGGCACAAGGCCATCGAGGTATCGTCAGTCCACTCGCCGGGCTGCAGGTCGAAAGGGCCACCGCCGCTCATGTCCGTGACCGGCTCGAAGCTGCCTCTGGACATGAACTCCACGGTCGTTCCCACGGCATCACCGCAGGCCAGTCCCAGCAAACAACCCTGATAACGCTCCCAGTCTTCCATTGAATCGTTTCTCCCACGCTCAACCGCTTTTCGCCAGTTTGCCATTCTCCCTAATTGGTTGTATTATGCAACTCTATAGGTTGTTCAAAACAACCTATCCGTAAAAATAACAATAAAAGGAAGTCCCATGACACCACAACAACTCACAACGGCCAGCAAGTTCCTCAGCCTGGTGCTGCGGCACAAACCGTCCACCATAGGGCTTGAACTCGACGCTGCCGGCTGGGCCAAGGTCGACGAACTGCTGGCCAAGGCCGCTTCGGCCGGGCATGTGCTTTCCCGCGCCTTGCTCGAGGAGCTCGTCGCGAGCAGTGATAAAAAACGTTTCGCGTTCAGCGAAGACGGGCTGCGCATACGCGCCAACCAGGGCCACTCCGTCGATGTCGAGCTGGGCTTGCCGCCTGTGGCGCCGCCGGCGAGGCTTTATCACGGCACCGCATCGCGTTTTCTCGACGCGATACTGGCGGAAGGCCTGAGCAAACGCCAGCGCCATCATGTGCACCTGAGCGAAAGCAGCGAAACCGCCACCGCCGTGGGCGGGCGGTATGGCCAGCCCGTCCTGCTCGTCGTGGACAGCGGGCGGATGTCGGCGGAGGGCTATCTGTTCTTCCGGTCCGACAACAATGTGTGGCTGACCGACCACGTGCCGCCGGTTTACCTCAGCGTCGTCGAAGCCGGGAGCCTTGGGTGAGGCTGGCTACCGACTTCGCCCTCAGCTTTAACTGCGCGGACTGAAGGTCCTCGGGAAGTACATCACCGCGCTGCGGTCCTTCAGCCGGTAGCCCATGGCTGGCCGGGGCGAGCCGACATCCAGGGAGCCGTCCTCCTTTAAAAAGTCCGCCGCCAGGGCACGGGTGCGGAAACCGCTTTTGTCGATGGGCCGCCCCAGCACCACTTCATACATTTTCTGCAGCTGCGGCAGCGTGAAGGGCTCGGGCAGCAGGAAGGCCGGCAGCGAGGTGTATTCCACCTTGTTTCGCAAGCGCTCCAGCGCCGCCTGCAGGATGTCGCCATGGTCAAAGGCCAGGCGCTTGCGCGGCGATAGTTCATCGACCGGATGCCATTTGGCGGGTTTGGCTTCGTCCTGCACCAGCTTCACGGAGTCGGCGGCCAGCAGCGCGAAGTAGGCATGCGTGGCCGACCAGCCGCGCGGGTCGCGCGTCTTGCCGCCCCAGCTGCCCAGCTGTTCGAGGTAGGGGCTCTTGACCCCGGTCTTGTCGAGCAGCTTGCGTTTGGCGCAAGCCAGCAGCGAATCATCCTTGTCCACGTCCACAAAACCGCCCGGCAGGGCCCAGGCATTCGGGTAGGGCTCTTCAGGCCCACTCGGGCGCTGGACCAGCAGGACCTGCAATTGCTCGTCCAGCACCGTGAAGATCACGATGTCCACGGTGGTCAGCGGTCGCTCAAAGCTCAGGGTGCTCTTTTTGGTGGCCATGTTTGCATTCCTGTTTGACAAACTTCAATTAAGTTGTATTATGCAACTTATAAATAGGTTGTTCAGTACAACTTACTGGCAATCAAGCAGCCAATCAGTCAACCAGAAGGAGAAAGCACCATGTTAGGCATCCGCTTCATCAAGTCACAGCCCACGGTCCATCTGATCCAGTTCAAGCGGGGCAAAGTGGTCCGGGAGGGCGCGGGCCAGTCTTTTTATTACTACGCACCCACCTCCACCGTGGTGGCGGTGCCGGTGGCCAGTGCCCATCACCCCTTTATGCTGACCCTGGTGACTTCCGACTTCCAGAACGTCACGGTGCAGGGCCAGGTCACCTACCAGGTCAAAGCGCCGCAGTTGACGGCCCGTCTGATGGACTTTTCGCTCAAGGCCAACGGCCAGGGTTATGCCTCTGACGACCCTCTCAAGCTGGGCGACCGCGTCGGCATGCAGGTCCAGGTCATCATCCAGCAGAAGGTCCAGGCGCTGGCGCTCAAGGAAGCCTTGCTGTCCTCGGCCGAGATCGCCCGCCATGCCGAAGCCAGCCTGGGCGCGCAGCCCGAGATTGCCGCGCTGGGCCTGCAGGTGCTGGGTGTTTCCATCCTGGCCATCAAGCCGACTCCGGACATTGCCCGCGCCCTGGAAGCCGAGTCGCGCGAGGCCAACCTCAAGGCCGCCGACGACGCGATCTACCTGCGCCGCATGGCGGCGGTCCAGAACGAACGCTCCATCCGCGAGAACGAGCTGGACACCGAAGTCGCCGTGGAAGACAAGCGCAGCCAGATCGAGGACGCCAAGATGGCTGCCAAGGCCTCGGTCATGCGCAAGGAAAACGCCCTGCGCACCGAGCAGATGGATTCGGACGTCGCGCTTGAGGAAAAGCGCAAGCTCTACGTAAACGGCCAGGCCGCCAACTCGCGCACCCTGGCCGAAGCGGAAGCCGCGCGGCTGGACGCCATCATGAAGACCTTCCAGGCGGTGGACCCGCGCACCATCCAGGCGCTGGCCTCGGCCGGCATGGACCCAGCCCAGCTGATCGCCCAGGCCTTTGGCGGCATTGCCGACAAGGCCGAAAAAATTGGCCAGCTCAACATGTCGCCCGAGCTGCTGAACTCGCTGCTGTCCGGTGCCAACGCCGGGCGGCCGATACAGGCGGCACAGGCAGCCGCGGCCCGCAAATAAACGAAAGCAGGAAAGGAAAGCATCATGTCCGCAGCCGAGAACCGCAAGGTGGTGCTGGTCACGCGCCAGACCCGGCTTGAAGAGCTGGTGGCGCGCTACCAGACGCTGGGCCAGGCGCAGTTCTACCTGGAGCACCTGGGCGCCGACTTCAGCGACTACTTGCGCGAGAACGAGGCCTATGCCCGCAGCCTGCGGGTGGTCGTCGAAGCGCTGCAGGCCTGGGGCCGCTACCAGATCATCGACCGGGCGCATTTGACCAATTACATCTTCGCGGCCGACGACATCGTGGTGACGCTGGGGCAGGACGGCATGGTGGCCAACACCTTGAAGTACCTCAACGGCCAGCCGCTGGTGGGCGTCAACCCGGAGCCCAAACGCTGGGACGGCGTGCTGCTTCCTTTCGAGCCCTCACAGCTTGCTTCGGTGCTGCCTGGGGTTGCCAAGGGCAGCCGCGCCACCTCGCTGGTCACCATGGCGGAGGCCAGGCTGTCCGACGGGCAGGTGCTGCGGGGCGTCAACGACCTGTTCATAGGGCCCAAGAGCCACACCTCGGCGCTTTACGACATCGAGTTCCGCGGCACCCGGGAAGCGCAGTCGTCTTCAGGCCTGATTGTCTCGACCGGGCTGGGCTCCACGGCCTGGCTTAAAAGCATAGTCACCGGCTCTGTTGGCATTGCAAAAGCCGTGGGCCATGGACACGGCGAGGGCTACGAGCCCATGCCGCGCGACACCGACCACCTGGTCTTCGCGGTGCGCGAACCCTTTGCCAGCCGGGCCTCCCAGACATCCTTGCTCTACGGCGAGATCGAAGAGACCGAAGTGCTGACGCTGCGCTCGCGCATGCCGGACAACGGGGTGATCTTCTCGGACGGTATGGAAACGGATTTCCTGCGCTTTACTGCGGGCATGGAAGCCCGTATCGCTGTTTGCGCCACCAAGGGAGTCCTGGTGGAATAGGGGCGGACCGCTGCTGCGAGAATCAGCCGCATTACCCGAATCACTTCCAATCAGTACCAATCAGCTCCAATCAATCCCAACGGAGGACACCATGAAGAAAAACATCCAGCTTCTGATCATCGACCCGCAAAACGACTTTTGCGACCTGCCGGCCGACTGGCTGCCCGTCGATCCGCTGACGGGGCAAACCACATCGCCTGCCCTGCCGGTAGTAGGTGCCCATGCGGACATGCTGCGCCTGGCCAAGTTGATTCGCGAAGGTGCGTCCGGCCTCTCCGCCATCGCCGTGACGCTGGATTCTCACCACAGGTTTGACATCGCCCACCCGACCTTCTGGAAGACCGGCGCGGGGCAAGCCGTGGGGCCCTTCACGGCGATCACGGCCGCGCAGGTGCGCAAGGGCGACTATGTGCCCAGGGACGCGGCCATGCTGCCCCGGGCCCTGGCCTATATCGACGAGCTCGAGCGGCGCGGCCGCTACACCTTGATGGTCTGGCCGGTGCACTGCGAAATCGGCAGCTGGGGCCACAATGTGCACCCCGCCGTGAAAGCCGCTTACAACAACTGGGAAGACGGCCGCCTGGCCATGGTGCAAAAAATCGGCAAGGGCAGCAACCCGTGGACCGAACACTACAGCGCCATGCAGGCCGAGGTGCCGGATGAGGACGACCCGGCAACCCAGCTCAATACGGCGCTGATCGCATCGCTGGACCAGGCGGACATGCTCATCATCGCCGGTGAAGCCAGCAGCCACTGCGTGAAAGCGACCACCGAACACATCGTCGCCAACCTGCC